>Ga0233434_1000780_pt1 | contig 34061 bp, 19 predicted proteins | sample SI_122_August201_4_FD_182738 | JGI IMG/M metagenome (GOLD analysis project Ga0233434, IMG submission 182738) | Seawater microbial communities from Saanich Inlet, British Columbia, Canada - SI_122_August2016_120_MG | ecosystem: Environmental > Aquatic > Marine > Inlet | place: Canada: British...
AACCCGGTGATGGCCTACGATGTCGAATTTGCCATCCGCTTGGCCGAACGGCTCAAACCCTACGAACTGCGCTGGATGGAGGAGCCGCTGATCCCCGAGGATCTGGAGGGGCATATTCAATTGCGCCAGGCGGTGCCTTTTATGCCGATTGCTACCGGCGAGGACCACCATACCCGCGTGCCGTTTCGCCAGTTGGTCGAAAACCGCTGCGTCGATGTGGTACAACCCGATTTGCACTGGTGCGGGGGAATGACCGAGGCGATCAAGATCTATCATATCGCCGAAGCGGCGGGGATCAAGAGCAGTCCGCACGGCGGGTTGAATTCGGCCTATGGCCAGCATTTTTGTTATGCGATGCCCGATTGTACGCTCAGTGAATTTCACATGAGCACGCCGGTGGGCGTACCACTTGCGGAGGTTGCCGCAATGCCGGGCGTGCCAGTACCGAAAGATGGATATCTAGTGCCCTCCGACGCGCCGGGTTTTGGCCAGGAGATCGCCGAGGATTGGATCCGGCCCTGGGACCACGCGCAGGTTGCTGCGGGTGGCAACGATGTGGTGCTGTGAACTTTAGACCAATGGGAATACTCAGATGAAATATTGGATGCACTTGGCTACTTGTGCGCTATTGGCGATGCCTGTTGTCGCGCTGGAACGGCCAGACACTACGTTCAAGATTTTCCAGTTCCCCGCCGATATGATCCCCCGTGTCGACGGCGACCCGGCTGATTGGACGATGGTGCCCGCCGACTACGCGATCGGCATCGAAGAGCTGAAAGACACCGTGCACGATAGCCCTATCGACACAACCGATCTCGATGTGACTGTGCGTGTGGGGTGGGTCAAGGGGCTCAATCGACTCTATTTTCTCTACGAGGCCTACGACGACTACTGGGATTTCAGTCACCGCGATCTGCATAATGATATCCTAGAGATCGTTGTCGACGGCGATCTGTCCGGTGGCCCGCTGATTCCTCAACTGCGCGAGGATAAGGGGGCTAATGGCCTTGAAGGGCTGGACGGCCATTTTAAATTCCACGGTGTACACGCACAAAATTACCATGTGCTGACTCCGGCCGACGGCAAACCCTGGACCATGGTCTGGGGCAGCAATCAGTGGATCTATGAGTTGCCCTGGGCCAATGCGGCGGCGAGTTATGACTTCGCGCCGGGCGAGAGCGGTAAATACACGCTTGAATTCTGGATCACGCCTTTCGACTACGCTCCCCACGAGGGACCCGCACGCGCCGTCGAGTCGCAGTTAGAGGAGGATGCGCTGATCGGGATGACCTGGTGCATTCTCGACTACGACGATGTCAATGTTAAACAGCAACAGTTCGAAGGCTTTTGGAACCTGTCGCACAAGACGACCATGTATGGCAACGCCTCCGATTTGGTCGGTTTCAGGTTGATGCCGTTGGAAAAAGCGTTGCGCGACCCGGTCGAAGCGCAGTGGGAGTTTACCGTAGTCGATATGGAGCGCCGTCTGATCGCGTTTAAGGATCTTTCCTATGGCGAGATCGATTCGTGGCGTTGGGATTTTGGCGATGGCAAGATCTCGACCGAGCAGCATCCTATTCACAAGTACGAAGAGGCGGGCACCAGCTATACCGTGACGCTCTATGTCGAAGGTCCCGAGGGGAAGGCGCGCATGTCGAAGGTCTGGGATGTGATCGTGCGATGAAAATACATTAACGAGGCAGGCACTACCATGGACCGACCCAATATCCTCTTTCTGCTCAGCGACGAGCACAATTACCGCTTTCTCTCGTGCCTGTCGTCGGAGCAAGGCGGCGAACCCTGTCGCACGCCGGCGCTCGACCGGCTCGCCGCGCAGGGCGTACGCTTCGACGCGGCCTATTGTCAGATGCCGCTGTGCACGCCCAGTCGCATCTCGCTATTGGCTGGGCGGCACGTGCACCGCTGTCCGGTGCTGTGGCCCGAGACGCCGACCTTCGCTTCGCACCTGGGCGCGCGCGGATATGCCACAGCTGCGGTGGGCAAGATGCACCTGCCGGGTTCGCGTCAGTACGCCGGGTTCGACGCCCGCCCCTACGGCGATTTCGCCGCGCCCTCGCCGAGCCACCAGAAGGATCCGCTTAGCCTGCCGGGGGTGCGCGATCACATTTTTATGCCGTCGATAATCGAGGACGTCGGCATCAGCGATATTCCCGAGTCGATGCTGCAGGAGCAGTATGTGGTGCGCGAGTCGCTTGCTTGGCTGCGCGAGCAGCGCAGCGCGCAACCGGACCAACCCTGGTTGCTCTACGCTTCTTTTGTGCATCCGCACTTTCCGATGAACGCGCCGCGCCGCTTCTGCGAGCGCTACTGGCCCGAAGGCGTTACTCCACCGCCGGTGGGGCCCGGCGGCGATGGCTGGGATCATCCGTCGACGCAAGGGGCACTGCGCGCTCAGGGCGGCGAATCGCAGGGCCATTTTTGCGCCGATATCACCGAGGAACAGACCCTGCGCGCCCGTGCCGCCTACTTCGCCTGCGTCGACCATCTCGACGAGATCATCGGCGATTTCTTGGCGCTCTTAGAGCGCGACGGTCTGCTCGACAACACCATTGTCGTCTACGCCTCCGACCACGGCGAATTGGGCGGCGAGCACGGTCTGTGGTGGAAGCAGACCTGGCACGAGGCTTCGGTGCGGGTGCCGCTGATCGTATCGACTCCGGAGCATCGCCGCGGCGAGCAGATGTCCACCGTTGTTGGCGACCCGGTGAGTTTGGGAGATCTCTTTCCCACGCTCTGCGGCTTGGCAGGAGAGCCGCCGCCCGGCGCTCTAGACGGCGCGGATTTGAGCCCGATTATAAGGGGTGAAGGCAGCTCGGCGCTGGCGGATCGCACGGGTATATTCGTCGAGAATCTCAATCCGCACGCCGGGGCGGGGACCGAATATCGCATGATTCGCTCGCCGCGCTACAAATATATCGCCTTCAATGAAGGCGACGACTTGGCCTTTGATTTGTTGGAGGATCCGCACGAGCAGCGCAATTTGATAGGACGAGCCCGAGGCGCAGTCGCCGATGAGTTGGAGCGTTTGCGGGCGGCGATTTACGCGGATTTCTCCTTCGCCACGGCGATAGAGTCGCTGCGGCAGCAGCGCGCTGAGTTTTCGCGCCGCTATCCGAGCCGCATTGCGTCTTCGACCTCCAATCAGATCATGCGCGGTGATGGGGTGTTGGTTGAAGCGGATCAGCCGCTCTATTATCCGGATATCGCTAGCGAAGACCCGCGCATGGATTTTGCCGACTGTCCGCAAGAGCGGCGCGCGTCGCGGCGGGTCCGGTGGACGTCGTAGTTGGTGCGGACAACCGTCTGGCGATGGCGCCGAGGACCGGCAATTTCACTCGCCTGCGGAGCTGGAAGCTGTATTGTTGCCATTGCAGGACACCGGGATCGACATCTTCCACGCCAGCACCTGGAGGTTTTGGCGGCCGGAGTTTGCGGACTCGGATCTGACCAATAAGCTTGTTGATCAAGTCTACGAGATGTTTCCGGTTTATTAACCGACTAGAGGAGAGCTGTGGCTCATTTTTTCACGAAGCACTTGGCTCATTTTCGACTACTGATAACTTTCACCATGGCGGTGCTGTTGGCCTTCTGCGCCGAACGCGTCCACGCCGGGGCCTGGCCCAAGGAGGTCCGCGTCTACCAGGGCAGCACCCCCCAGCTCGACGGCGTCATCGCCCCCGGCGAATACGACGACGCCGCGCAATTAGACGACTTCAGCGCCTGGACCCCCCAATTCTTCGAAGTGCAGAGTCGCGAGGACCTCTACGCCAAAGTCTGGCTCAAACACGACGGACAGGCGCTCTACGTCGCCTGGGACGTCACCGACGACGTGCTCTACGGTTTCGACATTCCCCGCCATTTGCCCGAGGGCAACCCCAACGCGCACGCCCTGACCCGTGAGGGCTTTCCGTGGTACGGCGACGGGGTCGAGTTATTGGTCAACGCAAGCTATGAGTGGACGCCCGAGACCAACGAAATCGCCGCGGGCACCGGCGCTAGCTTTATGATGGTCGCCAGCAACCACAAGTCGCAGCTGGGCGGGTTAGGCGTCGGTGGGCTGATGCTGGGCGAGCCGCGCAGCAGCGATATCGCCATGGAAAGTTATGAGCGCTGGACGCGCAACGGGGATATGGAGGCGGTGGTGCGACAGAAGGACAAGGCGACCGAGGGCAGTGGCTATGTCATCGAGTGGCGGGTCAACGCCGATCCTTGCCTCGAAGTACGACCCGGCGAGTTCTGGAGTCCGGCTATGGGCGAGGTGCCGATGGGGCTCAATCTCACGGTCGCCGATCTCGACGAAGAAAACATTGGCGGCTTTCACCACGAGGACTGGTGGGCGGGCGAGCGCACCGCTCGCATCCGGCTGTGGCAATTCGGGACCATGGTCATGGTGCCCGGACCCAAGCCGGTCGCCGCGCCGGCCTATCCGCGCGGGACGATCCAGATGACGCCGCGCGAGCACCTGGGACTGGAGCAGGTCGCGGTGATCGTGCCGCCAAAATACCGGGATCAAGTGCCCGCCGACCTGAATTTGAACGTCCCGCCGGGCATGGGCGCCCGCATCTTCGCCGCAGGTCTGGAGGGGCCGCGCTTTATGGCCTTCAGCCCGGATGGCGTGTTGCACGTGGCCAATATGAAGGTCGGGGATTCCAGGGAGTTCAGCCCTCCGCACAACGACAACGTGATCCCGGCGCCGGAGGCGATGCAGGGGCAGATCCTGGCGCTGCCGGACCACAACGGCGACGGCGTGGCCGATACCTCCATCGTTGTCGTTGATAATCTGTGGTGGGCGACCAGCCTCGCCTTCTACAAAGGCGACCTCTATGTCGGTGACCAGCACGCGGTCCGGCGTTTCCGCGACGCGGACGGCGACGGAGTATTCGAGACCGAGTTGCCGATAGTGGCCGAGATACCCTTTGGCGATCACCACCGCACCAGAACCATCCAGTTTGACGAGATCAACGACAAGCTCTACGTCTCGGTCGGCTCGAGTTGCGACCTCTGCCGTGAGGAAAATCCCGAGCGCGCAGCGATTCTAGAATTCAACGCCGATGGCACGGGGCGCCGCGTCTTCGCCCGTGGTCTGCGCAACGCGATTGGGCTGGCCATCCACCCCGAGACCAACGAACTATGGGCGACAGATAACGGTCTCGACCAGATGGGCTCGATGTTGCCGCCCGAAAGCGTCCACGTCGTCCGGGACGGTGGCTTCCACGGCTGGCCGGTCGCTTATGGCTACGGCGTCTGGGTCGACTACGAGACCTTCTACCAAGGCGAGCGCACCGAACGCGCATGTTCTTTCTGCCCTTCTAGTGTGGGCCAGCTGCCCCGGACGGCGCAGGATTCAGCCGATGTGGCGAGGATGATTCCGCCGGTGGGGTTGCTGCCGGCGCATACCGCGCCGATGGCCATCCACTTCTACACCGGCGAGGCTTTGGGCCCGCGTTTCAAAAACGCCGCCTTGGTCGCACTGCGCGCCGGCCGTTTGGCGCCGGTGGGCGGGCACAAGGTCATGGCCCTGTTCTCGGAGCCCGACGGGTCCAACCCCCGCGTCGCCGATTTCGTCACCGGCTTCCAGCCGGATGAATTTGACGGGGGCAGCGCCTGGGGCGAGCCGACCGGAATCGCCGAGGACGGGCGGGGGCATATCTATATCAGCAGCGACTGGACCAACCACCTCATCGTCAAAATCGCCCCGAGTTCGCTCAGGGGCACCTGGGAATCGCGCATCCCCGACAACGCCTTTACGGACGGGCGCGTAAACCTGCTGGCCACCGTCCGCGTCGCCGAGCTCGATCCGCGGGGCGGTCCGGTGGTAGCCACCGCGGATCTCAGCGCCTTGGGGGGGGCCGAGCGCCATCCCTTGCGCGATGAGGGCGATGGCACCTTCACGCTCGATCTGACCTTGCCCACCGGTCCCCAGGTCGGTACGCGGTCGATCCGCATCCTGCTCGAGCAGCAGACCGAGGCGGGACTGGATGTGCTGCGCTTCAGCCACGCAATCCACGTCGTGCGCGGCGAGGACCTGGTCGTCGCCGACGACTGGAGGGTGAGCGAACGCGGTGGGGTAGCCCTGCAACCGGTTGGCGATGACGGGGCGTTGCCGATCCGCATCGACAACGTCGCCGGTTCAGGGTGGCGTCTGACCTTTAATGCGCCGGAGCCCGTGGCGGCCGACGAATACCGGGCGCTGCGTTTCGCCGTGCAGATCGACCCCGCCCAACTCGAAGGCGTGCAGGGACCGCTCAGTGCCGTATTACTACCGGGGGGCCGCCAACTCCCATTGGCACAAGAGCGCCTCCTGGAGCGGAACAGCGCGGTCGATCTGGTCGCGGACGGATTGCTCGATCCGACGGCTGGCAGCTGGCAGGTCGTCGAAATCCCGCTGGAGGCGTTTGGGCTGGAGGGCGAGCCAATCGGTTCGATTCGCTTTCTGGGACGGCTGGAGGGCGAATTCCTGCTCGACGATCTGCGGCTGGTGAGTCATGTTCAGCGGCCGGGTGAGACGGCGGTGTTAGAAGAGCGCGGCAACGCGCCGGCACAATTTACACTGGGTCAGAGCTATCCCAATCCCTTCAATGGCGAAGTGGTGATTCCCTTTGCGCTGGCGCGCGCCGGTGCGGTAGGATTATCGCTCTACGATCTGCTGGGGCAGCGGGTGGCGGTGCTGGCCGAGGGCTGGCATCCGGCGGGACGGCACGAGGTGCGCTGGGATCCGCGCGCGCGGCAGGAGCTGGCCAGCGGGGTGTATTTCTATCGCCTGCAAACGGCTAGCGGCGTCAAGTTCGGCAAATTGATTCTACTACAATAGGTGGCTATGCGTTTATCGGATCACCCCGGATGGGTGGCGGCTGGCATCGTGCTCTTGGCGCTGGTGCTGCGGTTATTGCACGTGTGGCAGATGTCGGCCAGCCCGCTCTTTGCCGATCCGGCGGTCGACGCGGCCACCTATGTCGAGTACGCGACCCATTTGGCCGCGGGCCAATGGTTGGGCTGGGGCCAAGGGCCTTTTTGGCAGCCGCCGCTGTATCCCTATGTTTTGGCGTTGGTCAAGCTGGTCTTTGCGGATTCCTTCTTTTACGCCGTGCGTTTTTTGCAGGCGGTGATGGGCGCATTATCCTGTCTGCTGGTCTATCGGATTGGGCGGCGGCTATTTGCTCCGGGCATCGGTGCGATAGCCGCTTTCGCTGCGGCGGCCTATGGCCCTCTGATCTATTTCGATGCCCGCTTGCTGCCCACTGGCTTGGCGACCTTTCTCGGCTTGTTGGGCCTGCTGCTGTTGTTGTATGCGGTCGAGCATCCGTTGAAGCGGTTGTTTTTGGCGGCGGGCATGGTCTGGGGGACCGCTGCCCTCGCCGTGGCCACGATGTTGGCGCTGGTGCCCCTGGCTGCCGGCTGGCTGGCTTATCGCTATTGGGGGCTGGCTGATCGCGGCCGCGTCTGGATCGGCATCTTCTTGGTCGGGGTGGCGTTGCCGATTGTGCCGGTGACATTATACAATGACATCGTCGGCGAAGACGCGGTGTTGATCTCGTATAATGGCGGCGTGAATTTCTTTATTGGCAACAATGCCGACAGCGAACAAACGCTCGCCATCCGCCCCGGGTGGGAGTGGGAGGAACTGGTTGCCGAGCCGCTGCGGCAAGGCATCACTCGCCCATCTGCAAAATCCAGTTATTTTTACGACCGGGCTTTCGCGTTTATCCGCGATGAACCTGTGGCCTATATTGGTCTCCTGGCACAAAAAACAATCCAGTTCTGCAGTGGCGACGAAATAGGGCGCAACCAGGAGATCTACTACTGGCGCAAGTATTCGTCCGTTCTCGCGCTCAGCTTGTGGAAGTGGGGGCTGGCTTTTCCCTTTGGCCTGGTCGGTCCGCTGGCGCTGATCGGTCTGCTGGTCCACATCCGTCGGCAAGGGCTGACCTTGCCATTTGTTTTTGTGCTCGGCTATAGTTTCGCGGTGCTCGTCTTTTTTGTGGCGTCGCGCTATCGGGTGCCGGTCGTGCCGCTGTTATTGCTTTTTGCTACCTATGGTGGACATTGCTTATATGGATACTGGCGGCAGAAAATATTCTGGCCGCTCGCTGTTTTCGCCGCGCTTTTGCTGGCGGCAAATTTCAATCTGCCCCCGATGGACATGCGCGGCACAGCCGCCACGCAAAACGATCTGGGCAATGTCTACTTGCGCAATGGCCGTTACCAAATGGCACTGCTAAAATTCAAACAGGCCGTGCAACAAGATCCGCACTATTGGCAGGCCTGGTTCAACGCTGGTTCATTGCAGGCGATGCGCGGCGATTTGCGCGGTGCGCAGTTGATTTTTCGACGCGTGTTGGAACACAATTCCGAGCGCGCGGATGTGTGGAGCAACCTGGCGGGCACTTATGTCGGGCTTGGCGAGTTGCCACAGGCCGTGCGCACGCTCGAACGCGCATTGGTGGCGGCTCCACCGCGGCCGGATCTCTATGTCGAACTGATTCGGCTTTATATTCAACAACGACAATATGCTGAGGCGGACGCGGCGTATCATCGCGCACTGTCGGACTTTCCCTTCGAACCGCGCTTGCATGCCCTACACGACGAGATAAACCATTGATCCCACACCGAGCCGTGTCCGGAGGCAATTCACTTGGCGCAACCACAGTCAAATAGGGTCTGGATACTTCGTTTGTTGACCGCGCTGGCCGGTTTGGGACTAGTGATCGGGGTTGAGGGCCTGCTGCGGTTCGTGCCGGGGTTAGGGCCGGCTCCGTTAGTCGTCGCGCGGGCCGAGCAGGGAGGCAAGGTGCTGCACGCGGTCAATCGCTTTTATTCGCAGCGCTTCTTCTTCGGGCAACAGGGCCGACTGGCCGCCGCCGGCCAGATGGCGGAGCGTTCTTTTATCAAACCTGCTCCTGCTAATCTCTATCGTGTCGTTTTTGTCGGCGCTTCCACCGTGCAGGGATTTCCGCATCCCCGTCGTCTGGCCGCCGCATCTTTTCTCGAAGCGATGTTACAAGACGCCTTGCCCGAGAGGACGGTGGAAGTATTCAATCTGGGCATAACCTCCATCGCCAGTTTCGCCGTGGCACAGGTCGTCGCTGACGCTTTGGTGTTGGAACCGGATCTGGTGGTGGTCTACACTGGGCACAATGAATTTTACGGTATTTATGGCGTGGGGGATTATGAAACGCCGAGATACAATCGGCTCGATTATGCCTTGCGCCAATTGCACCTGGCGCAGTTGGTGCAGGGAGCGGCGGATTATTTCGACGGGAGCGGCTCTTCGACGGATTTGTTGAAACTGATGGCGCAACGCGGAGAAGTGCCTGTCGATAGCGCCCGCCGCCGGGCGGCTGAGGTACATTTGCGGGAAAATGTGCGTCAGATCGCAAAGACGTGCCAAAGCGTCGGCGTACCGCTGATACTGTGCACTTTGGCGGCTAATGATGCGGGTTTTGCTCCCGTTGGGTCTTCTGCGGTGGCATTGGGGGGGGCACCAGGCCGACAGTGGTCTGAACGCATGGAAGGTGCGGCCGTACGTCTGACGGGGGATTATGTTGCGGTAGAAGTGGCGGAGGAAGCACTGGTGCTATTGGATCAGGCGGCGGCCCTGTCTGCTGAGCACGCCTGGCTGTGGTATTTGCGCGGCCGTGCGTTAGCGCGTTTGGATCGGCAGGATGAGGCCCATGTGGCGTTTCGCAAAGCCCGCGACCTGGATACTATGCCCTGGAGAGCGCCGACGGCCCATAGCGAGATTATACGTAGCCAGGCGCGGGAATCGGGGGCGATTTTGGCGGATGTAGAGGCTGCCTTTGCGGCGGCGGCCCCGCCACAGGGAGTGGGCTGGCAGTGGGCGGTGGATCATGTGCATTTTTCGGTTCCCGGTCAGGCCCTGCTGGCGCGGGTGATTCTCGGTAGCCTCGGCGAATTGGCATCCAATACGCGACCGCAGTTAGACCTTACTCTGCTGCGCAAGGATGACGAGTACCGCCGTCAATTGGGTGATGTGCCGGCGGAGCGGGTGATATTACACCGGAAGATGGCGGATATGTTGCGAGAAAAGCCGATGGACCTCTACAATGCCCATAACGCGCGTTACCTACAGCAATTGACCGCCATGGAATGGCAGCGTCTGGTGCCCGCCGAGCAAAGCGGTATCAAGGCATGGTCGCAACAGGACAAGCAGATATCCTTGGCGTTGACTGTAGCGGATCAACTTTTCGAGCAGCGCGATTTCGGTCGGGCGCAGCAATATTACCATGCCGCCCGTCTCGAAACCCCTTTTACGCGGCGGGGGGATTTATGGGCGACGGTGCAGTGGGCCTGGTCTATTAAGATGCAGGGGCGGCCTTTTACAGATGTCCAGCGGGAGGCCATGCAATCGACGTTGGAACGGGCGGATTTTCTCGCACAAGATCCGGCCATCGAACCGCCCTTCATCGATTTTACCAAAGGGCATCTGCACCACCTACTCGGGGAACACGGTCCGGCGTTGGTCCATTTGGAACGCGCCTTTCTCGACAGCGATTTTCGCCGTAAGTACGCCATGAGTCTCTTTCATGCTCTGGCCGCCGAATTACTCCGGGCAGGACGTTTGCAGGACGCTCAGCGCTATGCCCATATGGCCGGCGAGGGGAACGGTCGCGGTGAGTATTTTCTGCAACTGGTTGAGGCGCCAAAGTGAAGTGACCTTTTCAATCAACAGGTTGGATCTTGCTGGACATTGCTAATGCGAACATTCAGGTGTCGTAAACACAGCGCAATATCTCACGAATAGGAACTCGCGATATGGATCGCCCAAACGTAATTGTCATTATGTCGGACCAGATGAAGGCCACGGCCAGCCATCTGTATGGCAGCACGTTTTGCCAGACGCCATCTTTGGAACGCATGGCGAATGAAGGTGTTCTTTACAAACATGCGGTGACACCGCATCCATTATGCGCGCCCTGTCGGATTTCATTTTGGACATCGCAATTTCCGCATTCGCACGGGGGACGGCGCAATCAGACGTTGATGCCAGGTGATGCGACTCATGCCTTCAAGCTGTGGAAGGAAGCCGGATACAAATGCGGGTTGATTGGCAAGAACCACTGCTTTGAACAACAGAGCGATCTAGATCTGTTCGATGTTTGGTGCGAAATTTCACATGGCGGATTGCCCGGCGATGCGACGACTAAAGGCATGGACTGGTTTCGGCCTATTGAGTCGATTAACCAGGCGCATACTGTGCGAAAGAATCTGCCGCATGCTACGCCGCAGTTTGCTTATGGGACCAGTGATTTTACATTGCAAGATTATTCGACTGGGCTCGTAGCTGGGCAAACGGTGCAGTTTTTAGAAGAATTTGGCAACGACCCTTTTGCACTGTGGGTCTCGATCCCGGATCCGCACACGCCCTATGAATGTCCCGAGAAATATGCGATTGCCCCGGAAGATGTCGATATGCCGCCCTGGCGCGAAGATGAGTTTAGCGATGGCACGGCGGCCGAACGCAACAAGGTGCTGCACGCAATGATCGGCGTAGAGGACGACCCCATTGAAGATGTGCAAGCTTGTGTGGGTGTGTATCACGGGATGGTGCGCTTTCTAGATGACGGCGTAGGGCAGATTCTGGATGCTCTAGACCGGTTGAATTTGCGTGAAAATACCATCGTTATTTTCTGCGCAGACCACGGCGATTTTTCCGGTGAGCATGGGCAAATTGCCAAGGGCGGGGCATTTTACGATTGTTTGACCCGGGTGCCGCTAATAGCCTCGTGGCCGGGACATATTGCCGCAGGGGTGGTGGATGAAAGTTGTGTTAATTTGATCGATATTGTGCCGACCGTTCTCCAATTGCAGGGAATTGAAGTGCCGCGGTCTATGCACGGCGAAGGATTGCCTCATGCAACGGATGCCGAACCGAGGGATTGCGCTTTCTCAGAATATGGTGCGGGTGGACCGGCCTTTACTATGGCGGATTTGCAACAGATCGAGAAACCCTGGGGCCGCAAAGCCGTCTTCGCGTCACTGCAGGCACGCGAAGCAGAAGGTCGTCGCAAAATGGTGCGCACGCCCGAGTGGAAATATGTGCACGACCCTATGGGGGATAAAGATGAACTGTATGATCTGGTAAACGATCCATGGGAACTCTATAATGTCATTGACGATGCCGATCACCGGGCTATCGTTGCCGATCTACAGTTGAAACTAGCCGATTGGAGCATCCGGTTAGAAGATGCAAAGCCCGTGCCCTTGCCCGAATCGGTTGATCCGGCTTAGGGGATTTTGCCCCTCACAACTATACTATGGACAAATGACAATCCGATCGACAAAACCAAATATCATCTATTTCTTCGTCGACGATATGGGCTATGGCGATGCCTCGTGCCTGAATCCAGATGGGAAGATCCAGACCCCGAACATCGACTGTTTGGCTCAGGAGGGGATGGTCTTTACCGATGCGCATTCGAGTTCGGCCGTCTGTTCGCCGTCGCGCTACAGCGTGTTGACCGGTCGCTACAATTGGCGCTCCAGGCTCCAGCAGGGCATCGTCGGCAAATACGGTGATCCGTTGATTGCGGAAGATCGGCTGACCGTTCCGGCGTTGCTCAAGCAACACGGCTATCATACGGGTTGCATCGGCAAGTGGCACTTGGGACAGGGTTGGGACTTTGCGGCCGATCAGGAGAATTTTCACCCGGGTGGTTTTCAACGTCATCGGGATACGACACAGGATGCCGATACCGATCGGCAAGCAAGCCCACAACAGCGGGCGCACTGGCAGGAAGCCTTCTCGAAACCGACTACCGGCGGTCCCACCACCCGCGGGTTTGACTATTACTTCGGTGTCGACGTGCCTAACTGGCCGCCGTACTGCTTTATCGAAAATGACCGTACCGTCGGTATCCCTTCGGAATTACTGCCCTCCCGCCTAGTCGGTGACAACCTGGCCAGCTTCTCCGGGCCGGCTATGCCCTACTGGCATTTTGAACAGTTGTTGCCGACTTGGGCGCAGAAGGCTGATAGCTATATCGGGGAACGGGCCGCGGCCGATGAGCCGTTCTTCCTCTACTTGCCCATGACCTCGCCGCATACGCCGCTATCGGTCAACAAACCCTGGATTGGCAAGAGTGGTCTGAACAATCTCTACGCCGACCTGATGATGGAGACCGATGATGTATTCGGACGTGTGCTCACGGCGTTGGAGCGACATGGCGTCGCTGATAATACTCTGGTGGTCTTTGCCAGCGACAACGGCTGCGCCCATTATATTGGCGCGGATGCGCTAGAGGCGCAGGGGCATTTTCCTAGCGGTCCTTACCGCGGCTACAAGTCCGACGCCTGGGACGGCGGCCATCGCATCCCATGCATTGCCCGCTGGCCGGGCGTGATTGGATCTGGGAGCCAGTGCGGCGAGCTGGTCTGCCTCTCTGATCTGATGGCCACCTGTGCCGAGATCGTCGGCGACACGTTGCCGGACAGTGCCGGCGAGGACAGCGTCAGCATGTTGCCTTTGTTCTGCAACGCCGGCGCGACGCAACGCAACAGTGTCGTACATCACTCCATTACGGGAAAGTTTGCCATTCGTGCCGATCGCTGGAAACTGGTACTTTGCCCGGGGTCAGGCGGCTGGACTAAAAATGACGCTGAGGCTGCCGATGAAGGCCTGCCGCTCGTTCAGCTTTACGATATGCAGGCCGATCCCGGCGAGAAACATAACCTACATGTCGAACACCCCAACAAGGTCAAAGAGCTGCTCGCGCTGCTAAAACGCGGTGTGGCCGACGGCCGCAGCACGCCCGGTGAACCGCAGCAGAACGACGTACCCGTCGATATCTGGAAACTTGAAACTATGCCCACCGTTGACGCTAGGATGCTTGACGATTATTAACTGTTAAAGAAAGTCAATCACCCTAGTTTCGGGGTCGGCACCTCCTCGGACGCGACCTCCTGCTGGTCGATTCCGATAACCGACCGCGAAGAATCCACTCCGAGCAGCAGTCGATCAGGATATCGTCTTTTAGCGACGGATCTAGGCACGACAGGAAAAGCTCCGAGGCAGTCAACTGAGTTTTGGAGCTTTTTTAATTGGCGGGGACGACGGGACTCGCTCCGCACCTGCGACCTTCGGCGTAACAGCCCGGGATTCATTCTATAAAAATTCACCTTAGCTCTTTTATTCTTTAAGGCAGTGCCCTTGGGCGCTTGATCGCCTTCTGTCGATGGCGAATGCCTTGCCTTATGTCTTTTTCTAATTTTTGCCATTACGCGAGGATCGCATAGTCAGGCGTAGCCGTAGTGTTTAAGGATGGGGTCAATGAATATTTTCACAAGGATGATCTCCGTTAGTTTTGCAGAGATGATCAAGCCGCCTGTTGACTTAGTGCAGACTTAGTGCAGACTTAGCACTATGAGGATGATCTATTGAGAAGTTGGCCTATCTAAGCCAGCGTCCTTTCCGTTTGAATGATCTAGATTTTAGGCAAAGGTGAAGATATTGGGATAGCGAGAGGTAAAGCGAATTACCGCCTATCTATTGGGGGCGATAGTGCTATAGGGCCAGGGTATACTTCAAGCCTTTATCTACTCTCTATGCAATGTATCGGATGTTCTGAGAGGCATCAACATAGAGCAGCGATGTTGTGAACTATGGTCCTTGTGCCTAATGCCAGGGTAGGGATGGTTAACTGTGCCGGGGTAGTGGGGTGGTGACGCAGAAAGAGAAAAGTTAGTAAGAGTACAAGTAGGAGAGCTGATGTTGATAGGGAGTTGGTGGGGGGTGTCTTTCGGTGGGGCGTTGACAGGATGGTTGGTAAGCTCGGTCGAGCCGCTGTTGGCGATGGGTGCGAATTCCATTTACTGAGCTTCTCCAGGAAATTCATCCCATAGCGGGTTGTGCTCAGGCATGCTATCACCGATTAGTTCCAGCAATTCGATGGCATTGAGGCACCATTGCACGACCCCATTGGTTTCAAGTCGAGGAATTTCTTCAATGGGATTTAAGACTTCCGATCCTTCAACGCGTTTGGGCGCAAAAGTCCAGCCTCTTTCTCCCTTGCGGCTGTCCAGCAGATCCTGCCAGGCTCTTTGCGCTAGTAGCGTATCGTGTTTGACCGCGGCAGCATAAGCTGTCAGTCGGGCATGCCATCCGGCAAAATTACCATCGCCGATGTCGCGGTTGCTCTCATTGCGGGCCGGGTCATCCGCAGGCATCGCATAGAATTCGCAATACTGCATCCAGGCCTCGTTCCAACCCGTGTGGTCGATCAGTTCTATAAGTTCTAGGCCCACCTCGGCTCCTCCCATGATCATCACCAAGTGGGAAGTATGCTTGGAATTCGGGGCTCCTTCGTTGTAGAGCATATTGCTCTGAGGATCGTATCCGAGTACGCCGGGTCCCGAGAATAGCCCGTGCGGCATTTTGGCGATACTGTCCATTCCACGCACGATTTTGTCGCGGTAACGGGTATCTCCAGTGCGCTCCCATTCGGTCATCCAGTTGCCGGCAAAGGCCAGCCAATCGGGGCCGATCCGCGCGCGGGCGGGCTGTTGGCTCGGGTGCTCGCTTAGCGGCATGGCTAGCCGCATGGGGTCGAGTTCTAGTAGGGTGAGATCCGCGTCCGCGACTTCGCGCATCAAATCGCCGGTGCGTTCGTCGGTGCTCAAGTAGTAGTAGAAGCGGCGCAGAGTGGCTTGGCTGATTCGTGCCTCTTTGGAACCGCAGCCCCAGTGGCGGACATTGTGGCGCGAGCCCAATCCGGCGAAACGGCCAAGGTGGTAGACGTCGACTTCGCCGGTGTGCCGGGTCATGGCTTCGGCCATGCGGAATATATCGGCGCGCCCGCTGCGCAAAAAGCTGTACCACAGCCATATGTCGGGGGCCAGTTCGGAGTTGTGCCAGGCAAAGCCGCCGATGTCGTAGCGCCAGGTGTGGCGATCGGAATCATAGGTGTGCATGATGTCGCCGAAATCCCAGAAGCCATACCAGTGCCGCTGTTCGATTTCGAGTTGGTAAAAGGATAGCCGTTCGTCTAGCTCGTTTTCGATCCATCTTTTTGCGGGCGTCGATCGGTCCGGTATACTCCAGGTGCCGAAGACCGGAATCGAATGATAATACGCCGGGTCGCAAACCAGGAGCGGATGCTGTTGACTGACTTGTGCCTTATGCACCAGGTCGGTCTGCGATGGAACCGTTGCAAAGCCCCAGAGCGTCAACTCGGTGGTGCGAGCGATGCCGTGCGGCGTGCTGAATCCTTCTTGTACGTCCTCATAGGTGGCGCTCAGGCCGTGGGCCTTGATATCGTAGTGCCGCGTGTCCATCGGCGACGCTTCAGGGGACCATAGCCAGATTTTCAATTCGGCCGTCTCTGTCGAGGCGCCTGAGACTTCGAGTGCGGTGGGATGCAATTGCCAGAAATTGCGCATGGCCACAGCCAGGCCTCCCGAAGCGTCTCCGATATAAGCCAATCCTTGTGATCGTCGACCATGCCCGGCGGCGATCCAGGCACTGTGTGTCCCGGTCCGTTTCTCGACGCTAAAATAATCAGGAGCGTTTTGCACCAATTTGAATCCGTCCCAGACCGGTAAATCTTCGGCCAATCGCCGTTGCCGTCTGTGCATTTGTTGCAATCCCGGTAATCTTTTGCCCGCCAGTTGATCGGCGAACATATCGGGGTGTTCGTCGGAGGAAAAAGACCGCCTGCCCGTGAGTGGGCGCACGGGCTCGTGCCATGCCCCTTCGTCTTCGCCGGCGAAACTTATGTGCCGATTGTGAAATTCCTCGCGCAGGGGCACAGCAAACGACAGGCCGAGTCCCTTGATGAAATCTTGCTCGGCCTCGCCGTCGTAAATGAAAGTATGCACTAGGCGCACGGACTCGAGGTCGGCGTATAGGTAGAGGCGCAGGGTAAAGGGTAGCCAGGATCGTTCGGAGCTTTCCGATTGATGCATGCCTTCGATCTTGACCACGGCGCGCACCGGACCCGATTGCTCGACCGCGACGCTCTGGATACGGCTAACGAAGATTTCTTCTCTAATAATGCCCTGATCATCATACGCCGATCGATCTTCGAGGATGGCGATCAGTTTGCCATCTTGTGCCACGACGCGGTCACCTATGCGAATGGTATCGATAAAGAAGGCGCCTTGTTTTGCGATGCGGCATTGCAGCGGGCCGGTATCGATCTCGATGAATTCTTCCGTTTCCTCGACACTGATCGGAGTGGTGGGCGCCGGTCCGGTGCCCGTGGACAATTGCAAGTTTCCGCTGATCTCGGATTCTGCGCTAAATGCGTGGCCGGTCCATTTCAACGAACCATCCGGCCAGTAGGCCAGTGGCCAGCTTTGCACCGGCAGTGACTGGCCGGCCGGATCAGAGAGTGCGAAAGAGGTCTCTTTTGCCACCTGTCCCCTCGGCCAGGGAATGCCCCAGCTGATGCCACTGGCGCTGACCGGGGCGGTCCTATCGAGCCATTTGAGCGCGATGGGGGATGGGGCTATTGAATTTGATTTTTTCGCTGTCATTGTCGTTGCTTTCTTAAGCGATGCATTTTGTTCTGCCGAACTCAGGGTGCATATCAGGATGCAGCCGGAGACCAGGACGGAGTAGGGGCGCATGGTCGATTTCCTCGCGGGCAAGTTGTGCGATCAGTCGCTGCCGAGATAATAGCTGGTCATCGGTATTTGATCATCGCCCATGAATTTTAAGGCGACGTCGATCCGCTAGAGGGGGTCTTGCATAAGACAGACGCGGCGGTCGGCAGCCGGTATGACCGTGGTGTAGACACGCCGTTCGCCGTCGCCGTCGCCGATGCCGATCTTGTGGATGTCGCCCTCGGGCAGGTCGTCGCGCAGTTTGATCGAGATATATTGGTCGCGGCAGGGCATCGGCCGACAGCGTGGCCTCCATCTGCTGTTCTTGTCCCGCGATAATGGGTCTTACTTACCAGGTATTTTCCCGATCGAGCGGAGCGGTATCATCCACGAAGTTCGTGGTTTTGCCGATGGTCGCAATAAAAAACAGGATCAGCAATCGCAAGCACAAAAGGTTGTTAGTCCGCATGTCGCGTCTCCATCCTCGGTGATTGCCCGTTCGTTGCAAGGCGTCTACTGGGGTGGGGCACAACGGAAACTTCTGGTCAAGGCCGGTGAATTCGGCCTTATTAAACAGCTTATACCATGTTCGTATTCCATTCGATTTCCTGCGTATTGCACCGGAAAGGCCCTCTATGCGTAATCCCCCCGGTTTTTATCCCTTCTGGTTTTGGAACGACCGCCTCAGCGAAGACGAGATCCGTTGGCAAATCGCGCAAATGGCCGCGCAGGGCATTCGCGGTTTTTTTATTCACCCCCGCCAAGGTCTCCAGCAGCCCTACCTCTCCGAAGCTTTTTTCGCCATGGTCGAGGTCGCCATAGACGCGGCCGAACAACACGGTCTATTGGTTCACCTCTACGACGAATACCCCTATCCCAGCGGGGTCGCCGGCGGCGAAGTGACCGAAGGCAATCCGCATTTCCACGCGACGTCGCTCACCCAGCGCAGTTATGATCTATCCAGCGGTCCGATCCGGCAAACCCTGACTCGGGGCCACATCCTGTGCTGCATGGCCTATCCGCTCAAGGATGGCGCCATTTGCTGGGACCGGGGATTGGACTTGCGATCCAGTGTCGGCATGGTCCTCGTCGACCAATCCTATAATGTCGCGGGCCTGACGCAATACAATCAGAAACGCAACTTCGCCAGTAATCCCACCCCCGTGCTCGAAACGAAGCTCGACGGGCCGCATCGCCTGTTTGTTAGTGCCCAAGTTCATGTCACCACGCACAAATATTGGGGCTATTACACCGACGTGCTCAATCCCGACGCCGTTCAGCACTATATCGACCTCACGCACGAGCGCTACTATGCCCGCTTCGGCGAAAAATTCGGCACGAGCATTCGCTCGATCTTTGTCGATGAAACGCAGCCGAGCTGGTCTACTCTGGTGCCCGACGCCTTCCGTGAAAAATTCGCCTACGACCTCATTCCTCTCTTGCCTGCTTTGCAGGACGATACGCATCCGCAACACACCCGGGTCGCCGCCGATTTGAATAGCCTATTGTACCTGATGTTTCTCGACGCCTATGACAAGCCCATGCAAAATTGGTGCGAGAAACACGGCATCGGTTATTCCGGTGAAAAACACAGCATGCGTTTGTCGCAACTCAAACACATGCATATTCCCGGATGCGACCCGGGGCATACTAAGGCCGGCGCCGAAGAATTGGACATCCTCGTCGGCGATATCCGCCGCAGTGCCAAAGCCACGGCATCCGCCGCCTATTTCTACGACAAAGAAGGCGCGCTCGACGAATGTTATCACAGCCTCGGCTGGAGCGGCACCATGCAAGACGCCAAGCTCATCGCCGAGATGCTGATCCTGATGGATATTCGCTACCTCGTGCCGCACGGTTTTTTCTACTCGACGCACGCCCTCAAAAAACATGACGCGCCGCCGACCTTCTTCTTCCAGATGCCCTATTGGTCGCTATGGCACCACCTTTCGGCTCGCATCGCCGCGCTATACGGGCATTTTGCGAGCACGTACATCCCCGCCGAGATCCTCCTTGTAGATCACGCCACGGTTTTACCTACGCGCGAAGATATGGCAACGGACGGCCGCGTCCGCAACCTGCTCTTGGAAAACCAATTCGATTTCCTCATTGTCGATACAGATATCCTCGAATCGGGTCGCATCGAAAAAGGCGCGGTCCACGTCAAAGACATCGCGGCCAAAGTTGTCATCTGCCCTCCGGGTCGCTTCGTAGAGGAGCCTTTGCACCAATGGCTCTCCGAATTCGAGAGAAAAGGCGGTCTTGTGTTGCGGGTGCAAAACGAAGATGTCGCCGATAACATACTCTCGCGGATCCTCGAACGCGTTCGGCCAAACTTGCGTATTCAAGCTGTAGTCGGCGACCTAAAAAAACTGCAACTGGTCACCCGTACCGATGGCGCCCGCACCCTGTATTTTCTGATTAATTCGGGCAGGGAAGCGCTCTGTCTCGCCTTCGATCAGACGCTCAATGAAATCCCCATCGACGACCTTTCACCTCTCCGCCTGTGCGGCGATGAATGTGCGCTCGGGCCCTTTGATTCCATTCTACTAGAAGCAACTGAGAACGCGCTGGTGACACGTGTCTTGCCGCAGATCGTAATCCCCGTGCGGGGCGAGGTCAACGTTGAGATAAAAAGTGGTAACGCAGTCCGCCTGTACGACTGGTCTATGTCGCTACTCGACGAAAAGGGACTAATCCTGCAGACCGCAACCGTACCGGCCGTTCCGATCGTCAACCAAATCGCGCATGGGAATTTTCGCATTGCGCCGGATATCAACATGAGATTTGGCACCATGCCCGATATGGATATGTGCGAACTTCGCGTGCGCTATGAAACGACGATCGAAAATGGCTATGATGGTCGTGTCGAGTTGCTGATGGAACCGGGGTCGGTCAGCGGCGAATGGTCTCTGCGGATCAATGATTCGGAGCGGATCCTGCCCGAAGCTTTTTTGCCCACCCAATCGCATGTGCGCGGCAGCCTCGCGATAGACGTCACGCCCTATTTAAAACCTGGATCAAATACTCTATCGATCGATCTCGTCACCGATCGTCCGGACGGTGGATTGTTAAACGCGCTCTACCTCGTCGGTGATTTCGCCGTCCAGTGCGACCCCGTCGTGATCGCGGCCCGAGCTCCAACTGGTGGTTTCGAAACCTATGAAGATAATGGTCTGCCATTTTATGCGGGAATCGTAGAATACGAGACTCGCTTTGAACTCGATGCCATGCCTGACGGGGATCGAGTGCTCGCCTCACTCGATTTTCAAGACACCTTCTTGGAAGCCTGCGAAGTCTCCGTCAACGACAGTGATTGGCGCCCTTTACCCTGGTCTCCCTATGCCTTCACCATTGCAAAAGACCATTTGCGTACGGGCGCCAACACGCTGCAGATTCGCGTTTACACCTCGCTAATTCGCTCGTTCGAAGGGCAGCGCTTCAATCAGCATACGCACAGTCAGGAAAACATAGTGTAGGGCAGCGGTTTGTAGTTGCATTTTTTGCGAGGTGCGAGCAATGGCCTCGTTGAAACGAAGGGTGAGCCCTAGTAGACGACGCTGATCACGCGCAGCAAATTCTCCACGCCGGCTTGCGCGTCGACGCCGATTCGGCACAGGTAGGAGCCGGGCGCAACAATGGCCCCGTCGCGGTCCTGGGCGGACCAGGAATAGAGGTGGGACTGATCGGCTTGCAACTGGCCTTTGAGTGTATTGATGAGCCGGCCGTCGAGGGTGTAGATCTGCACCTCGGGGGGCGCGTCTACTTTCAGGACATTGAAACGGATCTGTGCCGCATCGCCGATCCCGTCGCCATTGGGGCTGACAAAGGGTTGGACTGTGAGGTTGGCGATCAATTGGCCGCTGCCGGGGATACCAGGCAGGTAAACTGTTGTGGCCGCGCGCTGCAGCGGGTCGACCGGCTGCCAAATTTCCGGCTGGGTGGTTTGACCGACAAAAGCCTTGAAGACCGTCGCGTTGTTCTTGAGTACGGTATTAAAGGCCACTTCGACTTCTTCGCGCCGCACGGTGCGCGGCAACTCCACCAAGAGCGAATCGCCGGTGACCAGTACCGTTGCCGGTGCGGTGTCGGCACCGGCGATCTTGAGGATGAGATCCGCTGGGTCGATGGGGGTGGGGGTTTGTAACAGGATGCGGTTGAAACCGGGATCGCGGGAGCCCAATACCGGCACGATGCGAAACGAGAATAACTGCATCACGCCTGGCTCAGCCGTGCGCGGCAAAATTTCGCCCTCGACGCCGGCTAGGAAGGCGTCGGTGAATTCGAGCTCGAGCGAGCGCATCGTCGGTGCTGTCGATGGGCGGTCCGAACTGAGGATGAGCTGGATTTGCACGAAGCGGCGCGGGCTAGGGGAGAGGAATTGCTCGCCGGGTCGCTGGTAGAAATTGCTCCACTCGCTCCAATCGTCGCCGATGCCGATCGTCGATGTGACCTCGCCTCTGAGCGCCTTGGCCATCTGTTCGTATTGCTCGTCGGTGAGTTCGGTGCCGTCCTTGCGGAAGTATCTAAAAATCTCTTGTAATCTATTGCCCGAGCGGGTGCGTGCCTGGATGCGGGCGCCAGGGGGCAGATCGGCTTGCCAGTCTAGCGATTTGATGACCTTGGCCCGGTCGTCGCCGGCGATCTGCCCCAAATCGATGAAATCGGAGTTCATCTCCACTTGCGCCACGTGGCCCACCGGGAAGATCTGCGTCTCGACTAGAAATCCGCTCTGGAACTGAAAACTGGAAGCCCCGCCGCCGCCAACCCATTCGGCGGCGACGAAGCGGACCGGCTGGGGGGCGAATAGATAGGTCAATTGTCCGGGGAATTCGCTGGAAGTCGAGAGCAGGGCGGCGGTGTCGCCGACAAAGAGCTCGTCGAAATCAACGGCACCAGTCAACGTGCGCTCGCCGGCCGAAACGCTCAGGCTATGGGTGCGGATCTGCGGCAGGTTGGAACCGTAGGTCAAGGTGCGCAGCAAGAAATCCGAGGTGCGCATCACGACCCTTTCGACCCAAAATAGGGCGCCGAGATCCCAGTCCCAGGCGATCGGGTCTTGTCCGCGTTCGCGGCGCGCTCCCCAGTCGGTGTTGGCGTCTCCGTCGGCCATTTTGAAGGCGAAACCCCGGCCCGCGCGTTCCTGGATAGTGCCGCCGCGCGCCAACGTCTGCAAGGCGATATTCTCGCCTGGCGTATAGATTTCGACTTCGGCTATGGCGGCGTCGGGGGTTTTGGCGTCGACCAGGATGCGGATGTATTGCAACATATCGTATGTCTCGGCGACGACGGCTGCTTCTTCCTCGTCGCCGAGTGCACGGATTCGTTTGACTTCCCGTACCAGCGGCTGCACATCGTAGGTGACTAGCGTCTCGTTGATGGGTTTGGTGGTGCCGCCGATTAGGTGGAAGGAGAAGATGTCGGAGCGTGTCACCCGGCGGCCTTCCGTGCCGAAAACGCGGAACTCGCTGAAGGGTCGCGCGCCTTCTTGGTCGGGGAAGATCAGGCGTATCTCGGTTACTAGCGTAGCCCGTCCCAGGTCGATCTCGATCCACCACTCGTCGAGGGGGGCATCCGCGTTGGGTTGCCAGAAAGTCTCGGGATCTCCGTCTATGATATTGTCGGCGGCGGCGAAGTTGGAGCCGGCTTTCCACGCGCCGCCCTGAATCTCTTGCCCGCTGACTAAGGCGTGGGTGAAATCTTTGGCGTTGAGCGCGGCGTTGTGGGTGCCTTTGAATTTCACTGGGGTGACCGAGCCGTCGGCGGTGATTTCAAGAGTACCGACGGGAAAGGTCCACTCTCGCCACTGGGATTGTCGGTTTACCTGGTAGAGGGCCAGAGCGGAGCTGTTGGTCTGGGCGTAGAGCACCCAAACGGGCAAGACCAACAATACGGCGAGGCCGACGACCATCAAGAAATTTCGCTGTGAACGGACGCGTTGCTGCATGGCACTACTCCCAATCTGTCGGGCGACGAGTAGAGATGGTCTCTATGGTGCCCGGAAACAGGTGTCCTAGTAGGCGACGCCCACCGTGCCGAGGCGGACGAAGCGCTCGCGCTCGGCGTCGATGGCCACTCTGGCTAAGTAGATCCCCGGGGGCACGGTCCGGCCCCCGTCGTCGCGCCCGTCCCATGCCCAGGTAAAAGAGCCGCTGCTCGCCATGGCCGAAAACAAGGTGCGCACCCGGCGACCGCCTAGGTCGAGTATTTCGACGTCGATCTGTACGGGTTGTTGCAACTGCACGAGCGTATAGGAAATATCGGTCTGTTCGTTGGTCCCGTCCCCATTGGGGGTGACGATGCCGGGTTGGATCTGGAAGAAGGGCAGCAGGTTTTGCGCCGAAGCGGCCGTGGTCAACACCCGCAGGTTGTTGGTCATCACTGTGGGGTTGGCGTCGCCGGGCAATACTTTTTGCGGGGCCTCGTCGCTTTGCGTATCGAAGACCTGGGCGTTGAAAAAAGTAGCTTGCACGAAGACCTGGGCGTCAAAGACGATGCGCAGGTTGCCCTGGGATTGCGTCGTCTGTCTTTGCGAGGGGAAGAACAGGGTCAGGCTCTCGGGGCCCTGGATGAGACTGTCGGGCACTATGGAGATGGGTGGGTTGCCGATGAAGAGCTCTTTGAATTGAGGTTCGGCCGGGGTGAAAATCTCGATGGCGTCGAAGCCGACGTCGGCTTCGCTGATATCCGCCCTGACATCGAAGGCGAACGTAGTGGGCGCGCCGGCGGGCACCTGGGGTTTGTTGCCTGGTGGACGGGGGTCTTCTAGTACGGAGATTTCGCCGATCAATTGCTGGGCCAGGGGCGGGATGGAATGCTCGACCGTGAGCGAGTTGACGCGGATGCCGTCGAGAATCGAGCGGCTATCGAGGCTGATCTCGACCTGAAAAAAACGGCGCGGGCTCGGTAGGTCGATCTGTTGGCCGGAATCGGCGAAAGGCGCTGACCACTCGCTCCAGTTGTCCTGGTCGTCTTCAACCGGGCCGCGGATATTCAGGCTCAGCCGGCCATAGTCGGATTCGGAGACTTCCTGCGTGTCGCCGGTAAAGACGTTGACGATCTTGTAGAAGACCTCGGGCGTATCGTCGCGGCCGGTGCGCATGCGGATCGAAACTCGGGCGTCGGCGTCGGGTTCCGGGCCGATGCTGCCCTCTTGCTGGCGCAGGGTTTCGACCGCCCAAAACAGGCGGCTGAAGTTGGCTACTTCGCCGAGGTCGATAATATTGGAGAGATAGCGTCCGCCCGGGGGAAAACCGGCCCCGTAGACCTCGAACTCGGCAAGTTCAAACGGATTGGCCGAGGTCACGTTCAATTGCATATAGCGGACGAACTGCAGGGGGAAGCGTATGTCTGCAGTGTTTTCGTTGGTGAAGTCGACTTGTGTGAGCAGATTGTAGATCGGCAGGTTTTGCTGGTTGAAACGTACCCCGTCGTTGACTTGCAGTTTATAACTGCGGATAAAGTCGTCGGCGTAGGGCCGGCCTCGGCTGTCGGTGCCCTCGGGACGCGGGAAGAACGCGATGCGGCTGACCGGGAAGCGGGTGCCTAGGTCAAAGAAGAAGGTCCGGCCGGCTTGCAGTACCCCGAAATCCTTGAAGCGGCTCTCACTGGAGGTCGCCGGGTCGTCGTCGACGAGCGGGAGATTGCTCTGTTTGAAGGGCACGTTGTCCCATACCCGGGCTTCGGCCGTTTCGCTGACGAAGTCTTGCGGGAAGCCCTCGGACCAGTTCAGTTGCCCGACGATATTGTCGTTTGGGTTGAAGCCGACCAGTTGAATGGCCCCAGGCGTGTCGAAGCTTATCGCGGTGGAGTTCAGTTCGTTGTCGCGCCAGGAAAGACCTCCGTCGCCCAATTGCCACTGCAGGACTTCACCCTGTGCGGCCGTGGCCAAGCAGACGACCGCGATGAACGCGGTGAATGCAGGGGTGAAAGATTTGAATATTTGTGCGCGCATCTTTCTCCCTCGGACGGGGATATTTGGGGATTTTGTGGAATATAGCATATTAACGTGCTCGGCCAAAATTTCGTTTCATGTGCGCTATTGGGTGGATCAACCCCAAAAAGTGGATCAACCCCAAAAAATCACATTGCCGTCCATGCCGGCAAAGTGGTCGATAAAGAGAAAAACGCCGCCGGGCGCGATGTGGCCGGCGATCATGCCCATAAAAAAAGGCCGCGTCTTGCGATAGAGCGCCACGCCGCCGTAGCGTAAGACGACTACCTTGATTAACCAGGCCAGGAACATGTTGAACCAAAGGTGGTCCATGATAACGGTCGGGCCGATGGGATAGCCGAGAGGGTGCAGCGGCCACCAGAGATAATACCAGCGCGCCAACATCAGCAGCAGCATGATCGCGGCGCCGATCCCGGTATCGACCCAACCCGCTATATGCGGTTCGCTGGGGCTGCGGATCAGGGCGGCGGCGTAATTGTAGAAACCGTGCTGGCCCCCGGGAATTTTCAGGTTGAGTGCCCCGTAGGAATAGCTCAGTTCCATGACCACCCACATCGATGAGACCAGACCGATGGCCATGGCCAGCAGCATCACCCAGAACAGCGGCCGTTTGGATCCGCCAAACCCCTCGCCCAATTTGAGGCTGTTGGCGGCCGAGGTCATTGCGAAACTGCGCACACCGGTCCAGAAATAGGTTGTCGCGAGTACGACCAGCCCGTGCGCGCCGATAGCCGAGGAACCCACGGCGGAGATGACGATGGCGGCGGGCCCGACGGGGACCGAACCGTCCGAAAGGCCGCCTTCGGCAATCAGACGGGTAAATCCGACAAAGAGCGCTGCTGCGGTAAAGAGAAAGGCCAGGCCGACCCAGACCGGAAGACCGGCCAACGACAACCACAGTACCATTATTAGACCGCTGCCCAATAACAGGAAAACCGCGGTCCGATAGGAAAGTATCTCGTCGGAGTCGTCGACGGTCGAATCGCCGAGGAAGGCTTTGCGGCAAACGGCTGCTAGATGTTTGCGGGCGGCGAATAGCCCGAAAAGAAATAGCACTAGCATGCCGCCCATCGACTGGTGCACGAGGATTGGGTTGACGATGGCGTGCCCGCCGCCCAGCGTTTCCGAACTCGTGATACCTAGGACGCCGAAGCTGGTGCGCAGGGCGTTGGCGAAAAGATTGAAGAACCACAGACTGAAGGCGATCTCGGTCTTGAGAAAATAGAAGAAGCCCAGAATATTGAAACGGAACTTGAATTGCAATTCCGATATGCCGTCGAAGACCGGCAAAATAAAGTGGATGGGGTCGACATCCGTGGCGACGGGCACCATTTCGGGAAAGTAGTTGTGCACTCCGTGTAGAGTGCCCCAAATCGCCGGGATGGCGAAACCGATCCACATCACCGGGTTTTTGAAGAAGGGTGCGACGCGTTGCCCACCAGCACCTTCTTCGGTCACGGCCATCGGTACCTGGACTAGCGGGTAGGTCAAGCGCTCGTGCTCGTTCCACTGCCTGCGCAGAATGACCATCATAGAGATCATCGCTAGGAACATCGCCCAGATGAAGGGGGCCCAACTCAAAAAGAGCGGCAGCCAGGCGGCCCAGGGGACGGGCTGGCCCTGTTCCAGGCCCTCGTAGAAGGGCTGCATCAGTCGGGCGTCGTGCGGCTGCAACCAGTCGGCGATATAGGGCTGGATCAGGTTGCGCCAGTCGTTTTCGGGGGTGGCGTAATAAAAGGGGGTGAGGATCGTGCCTATAAACCGGCCGGCGAAAAGGATTGGCAATGGCGAGGCCATCACCATCATGATGTAGATAAGCAGCAGTTCGCCGCGGTTCAGCCCCGCACGCGGTGTCGCCAGTTTGAGCAGCGGGTTGATCAGGCCAGCCAGGACGAGCAGCAGGAACAAGGCTCCGACGGTGCTGGTGCCCAGCGTCATATAGGAACCGCGCAGATAGAATACGCCGTAGGCGTCGCCGGCAGCGACGACAAAGGTGAACAGACAACCGAGCAGAATCGCTTTGGGAGTAAAGGCGGACGGGCGATTGGCGGTGTCCGCGTCGCGTTCGTCCGGCGATGGCAAGGATCAACTGCTTCCGGTGGCGGCGAAGATGCGCACGAAGACGATCGATTGTTTCTGGGTTTCCCCCTGGAAGAATTTGCGTTCGAGCAGGAAACCCGAGTTCAGGGTCAATTCGTAGCCCTGATACGACGACACGTTGGTGAGCAGGGTCGAGAAAACAAGGCTGCGGAAGTCTTCGATGAAACTCGGCGAGGCCTCAGCCGGTTGCTCGGCGAGGTTGGCGAAATTGCTGAATTCGACGCCGAAATCCACCCACATCTTCGGCAGGATCGAGTACTGGCCGATGAAGAACAGGCTTTCGGTCAATTCGTTGGTCTTGAGGGCGCTAGGCGAGGTGGGAGTCTCGCGCTGGTACATGCTCTTCCACTTGGGCCAGAGCGTGAGTCGGTCGTTTGGTCGGATGGCGTAGTCGGCCTTGTTGATCAGGCCGAAGAACGAGCGGTCGCGTTTGAGGTTGGCTTGTGCGCCCTGTTGCTTGAAGGTCTCGTATTTGAGTTTGCCCGAGATATTGAGATTGCTGACGCGTGAATAACGGGCTTTCATAAACAGGGTGTTGGCGAACGTGTCCTGGTTGTCCAGGGGGTCGGTAAAATCGGTCAGGCCGATGGGGTCTTCCCAGACGATGCGGTCCTCGGGGATATCGTCTGCAACTAATTTGGCGTGTTGGAATAGCGAGATATCGAGCCCCGGATAGGACTTTTGCAGGGTGAACAGGCTGTAGTAGGAGCGAGCCTGACGGTCGCTGCTGAGCTGGTCTTCGGACAGCCGACCAATGGTGAATTGGCTACTCTCGGTGATTTTGAAGCCGCCATAGGTGTTGTACCCGCGATGGTCGCGCTCGTAGGGATAATCGGCGAGGCGGTCGTCCTCGAAACGGTCGATGAGCGTATTGTTGTTCATGTCCATGCCGAAGAGAAACTTGGGCGGGTCGACTAGGTAGCGCAGGAAGGGCTCGGCGTAGTCGGGGCGGTTGTTCTGGTTCTGGTTGAAGTCGGAGATGAAATCGTTGTTCTCGTCGAGGCCGGGGAAAATGTCGGTGTCGCGGCCGACCGAACCCGATCCGCTCAAACCCTGGCTCTGGCGGAAGCGCTGCCAGTCGGCGAAGCGATCCTGGTCGTCGTTGTCGTCGACGAATTCGAAGAGGTTCTGGGTTTTGCTGGCGTAGTCTATAACGCCGCCCGGATCGGCGATGAAGGCCCGGGTGCTGTAATCGGGGTCCATGGTGAAGGCCTCGCCGTAGGCGAAAAAGGGATACTGCTGGTACGAGGCGGTCACATAGCCGGCTTCGGCCGTTTCCTTGTTGGCGGGCAGTTTGCGAAAGTTCTGGTTTGGGAAACGGCGGAAGCGCCGGTTGAGCACGTATTCGGCGCGCAGGTCGAAGTGGGCGAGGTTAATCAGCTCGATGTCCATGCCGATCACTTCGTGCGCGGTGGGCAGGCCATACGAGTAGCGCACGAAGGTTTGATTGGAGCCGTCGGTGATTTCGCCGCTGGCTTGTGCTACCGGTAAAAAGACCTGTTCGCCGCGGGCGTTGGTCTGCAGGTTAGAGGCGATCTCGATGCGGTAGTCGTTTGATACTACGAGTTCGAATTCCAGTGCCTGCGCCTCGCGGAAGGTGCCTACTTTTTCGGTTGGGCTGAAGTCGTTGCGGATATCGTAAATGAGCTCGATGGCATCGGATCCGCTGACCTCCAGAATGCCCGCGCGACGCACGCCGCCGCGCACCAAGGGAACGATTTCCGGATGCAATTCGCCGTCGATGACTACTTGGTCAACGAAGAAGGAGGCTCCGGTGGCGTCCGACTCGGGTGAGTCGTCGACGATGCGGATGATCACGCGTTCGACATTGCCCGTATTTTGCGGTCCGGTTAGCACGCCTTTTAGCGAGTTGTCGCCGATGCTCAATTCGCTGCTGGTATTGGAGACGTTGACCCAGGTCAGGCCGATCTTGGCGAAGTCGCCGACTTGCGAGACGCCGCGCGCGCCCAAAAGCCGGGTGGTGTTTTCGATGGTCGAGGCGCCGCCGGCTTCGTTGAGCGCGGTGTATCCGGGTGCGTTGAGTCTTGAGCCGAGTAGCGTTAGTGCGTATTTATCGGAGAGAAAATCCCACTGCAGCCCGTTGAAGGTCGGCTTGGAAAAGGTCAGGGGGGTCAGCGTGGTGCGGATGGCCTCGCCGATGGTTAGGGAGGTGTGAAACTGACCGTGGCTGGCCGACGAGATGACCAGGCTGTCGAACCACCGGCTGAAGCGGGTTCCTTTTAAGAGGGCGCTGCCCTGGCGCAGGGGGCTGGTCTCGGACCAGTCGTAGATGACCCAACCGCGATTGATATAGTCGCCGAAGAGATTGTAGTTGCGGGTGCCTTCGAGTTGGGTATTGACATAGCGCGCGTAGTTGTCGCGCGCGTAATTGCTGTATTCCCAGCCGCGCCATTGATATTCGTAATACAGATTCTGCGGCAAGAACCATTTGCGGCGGTTGGGCACTAGGGCGCCGGGGGTAATACGCACCCCGCGGATCGCCGGCTCTTCGACGGGGCGGAAGCCGGTCGATAGCTGGGCGATGGCTGTAGACTCCAGGAGAATGAAAAGACACCACATGAATAGGATGGGTAGCCTATTGCGAATTCTCTTTAGCCCCATGTTGCCATCTCCAGAAATAGGGTAATGCCCGGTAGTGGACCCCAAACGCAAGGATTTAACTCGCTGTGTATATAGTTCAGGCGAATATAAGTCGTTCTCATGCTCGACCAAACTGCTGGATCCTGGCCTGTTGCGGCTGTTCACAATCGGGTATTAACTGTCCACGCCGGCGCATTTGCTGGTAATGTCGGACACATAATCCCTTGGCGACAAAGGGAGTATTGCAGTTAACTACACTACAGTCCGGTGCGCTGCATGTGCTTTTCGCCGCGACTTTGTATTCACGCTCGGGCGTCAGGCGACCGTAGCGGCGAATTTGCTGATAGTGACGGGGGCAATGGCCTCTGCTCACGGCTTTTTTGGCGCAGTTGGGAGCGGAGCAAGTCTTATTGAGCGTGGTTTTAGTTGATGACATTGTATGCTCGTGCAGTATCGGGATACATATTAGTTGATTACTGCAAACCGTGTGCCAGTGGTAAATCCCTTTGTCTTTTTCTCATAAATTGGTGTTTTATAACAGTTATGTGTAAATGTCAGCGCCAACGCAATATCAGGTATTGATATGGGCAAACGTGAAAAATCACGCCCTGACTTTCAGTATATTCAAATAGATACAATAATAACAATAAGTTGTGATTATATTTTCATTGCGCGAGTTGTCACGCAGTGCGCGAATTGTCACGCAGTGCAGTAAGTTCTCTCCGGCTTCTTTGTGCGGCCGCCCGATCATGGGCTCAATTCCACGATTTCTCGCGCGGCGATGTCTTTTTTGTGGGTATAGTGCGCCGTTTCGAGTAACTCGCGGGTTTCGGGCGTCAGCCGCTCTTTGATCGTCTCCGGAATGGGACCTTCCTGGCGATGGTGTGGCCGGTAGCGCAGCGTCAGCACTCGGCGCTGGCGGCCGGCGGCTTTCCAGGGCAGGACCCCGTGGGTCAAAGCTTCGGGCATAACTACGACATCCCCGGCCGCGGGCGTGATATTGATGACCCCCGGCGGGACTTCCCCTTCGATGCGCCCCTGGGAAAATAGCTGCGGCGGCCGGTCGAACTGGCTTTTGTGCGAACCCGGTACAACCAATAGCCCGCCATCACCGGGATGCACATCGTCCAGATAGGGAAAGGCTACAAAGTCGTCGCAGTAGATACGGCCCTGGCGTATCTCGTAGCGGGCGCTCTCAAAACCGTAGTCTTCGCGGGCGGAGTGCAGCGGCACCGCCGCGGTGTGCCCATTGGGATCGTCGACCATCAAGGTGCCGCTGGCGAGCATGGGTTTGCCGTTGGTCAGTTCCAGTACGATGGGCCAGACGGCGGGCAGAAAGGCCAGTTTTTCCAGCGCCCGATCGAAGGCGAAGCCGTGCGCAAAGCCCTTGCGATTTTCTGAAGCGCCGAAATCCGGCGGCAGGTCTTCGGCAACGCTGCCGATATAGCGGTTGGCGGCCTCAGAAGCCGCGTCCAGTTCTTTCGGGGTCAGCACGTTTTTCAGATGCAGAAAACCGCATAGATCAAAAAGGTAACGTTGTTCTTCAGTCATCATCGCGAGTCTTGCCTTTAGTTCGAGTAGTGAATTTACACACTGTTATAGTGTCCTGTTCGTGCTCGGTCGCGCGATCACTTTGCCTAGTGTCGGCTCCTCTTTGTGATCGCGCTTCCATTGCTGGGCTAATTCATCCTCCGGGTCTGGAACGGTGGGGGCGACCGGTGTGATCTTTGTAGTGCCTCCGCCATTGGTTAGTTCGATGTCCATATTGTGCGGATTGCTTTCCCGGGAGCCTGTAGTGAAATCTGGAATTTCGATTGAGTTGGGACGATTGAGCACCGACCATTGGCTAAGCGGGACAATAGAACTCCGTCTTGCTGCGTCGTAGACGTCCTGGTCGAGAGGCAAGTCATTGCGCGGGCAATCTATCAGATGCCAGTCCATGAGTATATCCGATCCCCCGTGACCACTAATGTGCGCAATTCACCCATACTGCGGTATATCTCGGGTATATATCTTTTTTCAAGTTCAGCAAATTCCTCGGGCTCTACCCAGCGGTGATTTCCCTTCGAGATCCGTGGCGGGCTTGGATTAAAAAGGGCGGCTCCCTAGGTGCTGTGGATGCCGTGGATAAGGTTGTGGGGAGAGGGGGTCGTGGCATCGTGTTGTAGTATTATTGTGCGACCTTGTGCCGTGCGGATCACGGTAGTGTTGATGTTGCCGCGATATTCAAGCCCGGTAAATTCTGTAAAATAAGAGTCGCTTTCGGCCAGTTTCCTGGCTTTCTTTGCCATCGTGAAATCATTGCTTTCAATCGATACCAGATAATCCAGGCGATCGCCCCCTGAAGAATCTCTGTCGAGCCATATTGATGGTCAGTAGATGAAGCGGCATGTACGAATAGTTTTCCAGCATCCTCAGGTGCCGCTTGGTTTCTTCCGCCGTTTGGACCAATTGCCAGCATTTCTCTATGGTTCCGGCGGCAGGCATTTCACTGGCTACGTGTTTGCTCTACTTCATGGCATAGATGGACATGGGAGCGTGTAGGTAGAAATTGAGGCGCTGCATAGCCTGGCATATTGAAACGCTGCTGATGAGATTGCGCATGCGCTTCGTTGATCTGTGCCAGATCGGGGGGGCTCATTTGCCTTTGCTATCCTTTGCTGCCTCTGTGCAAAGTGTGTTTGAAAAATCCAATCTGGCCCTCGCGACTATAGCATCGCCGTAGATCTCTGTGGCGCTGATCTACAGGATATTGGGTTTGTCTCGGACGTTCATTCTGCTACGCCTTTGAGAATGGATCAGCGCTAAAGCTAAAGAAAGTGATACTGTTTTTAGCGCAAACCATGTACCAGGGGGGAATAGTTTGGCTCTTTCATTGCAAGCTATTGTTTTATAAGGATCATATGAAATATCCCCGCCGCCCGATGGCCAGGTATTGATTCGAGCAAATGCGAAAAATTACGCTAAGATATTCGATTGGTGTTACTAATTGTGTATTAAAATGATCGCGCGATTTTTCGCGCTTTGCGCGAACCCTCACGCGATAGCAGTGATGGGCGAGGTGTAAAAGTAGTTGAATTGTCTCTATACTTTGTTAAGTTTTTGTTATTATCCCGCCGAGTTTCCGACCTTCATTAAGGCTTGGATCTATGAAAGCTGTAGCGCGTTTATCGTTTTGGGTATCTGCAGATCAGCAAGTCGATTTTCAGGCAGCTTATGATCTGCAACTGGTCCCTCTACTTGTCAATCACGAGCTGATAGGATCCAGCGCCCCAGATCAGTTTCAGACCGAGGGCATTTGCAGTCACTGGTTTGAGGATCCTTCGCCGTCCGCATTGTCGCTCAAGCGCCAGGGGTTATTACAGGATCCACACTATCGCGAAATACTGTTGGACTGGGGCAGGGTCTTCGGTGCGGTCAGGCCGGGTACCGCAATATCCTGCAGCTTTGAATTTCACGCGTTGCCGGCGGGACCTGGCGAGCGCGTGGCAGCCGGGCCCGGCGTGGGCCACTGGAGCGTCTACGACTCCACCAACGGCTTGGTCGACAGCATCGTCCAGGCCATTGTCGAAGACCAGCAGGGCTATTTGTGGTTTGGCACTTTGCACGGCGGGGTCTGCCGCTTCGATGGCCAATTCTTTAAGACCTTCACCACCGAGGACGGTCTGGCCGGCAACGAAGTCTGGACCATCGTGGCCGATCGCCAGGGGGATCTGTGGTTTGGCACCAATGGCGGCGTGAGTCGCTACGATGGGAGTAGCTTCGGGACGTTCACCGTCCGCGATGGACTGCCTACGAGCCACGTGAGATCGATGGCCGAGGA
>Ga0233434_1000783_pt1 | contig 34004 bp, 32 predicted proteins | sample SI_122_August201_4_FD_182738 | JGI IMG/M metagenome (GOLD analysis project Ga0233434, IMG submission 182738) | Seawater microbial communities from Saanich Inlet, British Columbia, Canada - SI_122_August2016_120_MG | ecosystem: Environmental > Aquatic > Marine > Inlet | place: Canada: British...
GCAAATTTTGTCAGATTTGGCCTAACATTTGCTAAAGTCCCTAGTCAAATTATTAATATGATTAAAATTCAGCAGCAACAGACCATTGAAAAAATGATTAATATCTGCTCACACCAACAAGGTGATGCGATCGAAATACAGACTGGCGCCTTTAAAGGTCAGCAAGCTATTTTTCAAAATTACAATAGCAACGACAGGATTATTGTCTTGTTAAAAATAATTGGTCAACAGCAAGAAGTCTTGCTTAACGAAAACGAAGTAGTCGCAATATAAGTCATCACAACACTATTTTCTTGCTTTAAAATTAAGCATTCATCTTTAATTATCTAATCCAAATAAGCTATGTGTGGAATTGTCGGCGGTATCTGTAAAAATAACATTACCCCTGTTTTAGTAAAAGGCTTAAAGCGTCTAGAGTATCGAGGTTATGACTCCGCTGGCGTGGTTGTCTTGGATGAGGATAATCATCTTTATCGTGCCAGAGCAGTGGGGAAAGTAGCTAATCTCGAGCAAAATATTCGCGACCAACAAAAACCACTTAATGGCACTATTGGCATTGCACATACACGCTGGGCAACACATGGTGAGCCATCTTCTCGCAATGCTCATCCACACATTTGCAATCACAGCATTAGTGTAGTGCATAACGGTATTATTGAAAACTTCCTTGAGTTAAAGTCAGAACAAAAAGCACAAGGCTACAACTTCACCTCAGATACAGACACAGAAGTCATTGCTCATGCCATCCATAAAGCATTAGAAACAAGTGACACTCTACTTGAAGCCACACAAAAAGCCATTCAAACCTTTGAAGGTGCTTATGGTGTTGGGGTAGTTTCACCCAAATACCCGGGGCATATTGTTGCTGCACGTAGTGGCTCACCACTAGTAATTGGCATTAGCAAGAAAGGCAACTTCATTGCTTCAGACCAAATGGCACTGCTAGATATTACTAAAGACTTCATTTTTCTAGAAGAGGGTGATATCGCTGACATTACCCTAGACTCAGTCGCCATTTATGACAAAGATGGAAAGCAAGCAGAACGAGAAATTAAAACATCTAAACTAAAGAGTGGGCAAGTATCCAAAGGTGACTATGCACATTACATGCTTAAAGAGATTTTTGAGCAGCCACAGGCTATTCAAGATACGCTAGAATCACGCGTCACTAAAGACTCAGTGCTATCATCTGCTTTTGGTCACAATGCTGAAGACATCTTTAAAAAAACCAAAAACATTCAAATCATCGCTTGTGGTACTAGCTATAATGCTGGATTGGTGGCCAAGTATTGGCTTGAGGATATCGCCAAAATACCCACACATATTGAAGTTGCCAGTGAATATCGCTACCGCAATCCAATTATCCCGGACAACACACTATTCGTTACCATCTCGCAAAGTGGTGAAACAGCTGATACACTGGAAGCACTTAAAGCAGTTAAAAAACGCAGCAAAGACAAAAGTATTCACACACTTACCGTCTGTAACTCAGCAGAGTCATCACTCACGCGTGAATCAGAGCTTACTTTTCTAACCCATGCAGGCCCTGAGATTGGTGTCGCTTCCACCAAAGCCTTTACTACTCAGCTGGTGTCGTTAGCACTACTCTCCGTGGCGATTGGCAGATGTCACAAACAAGTATCCAAAGAGCGGGAGGCTAAAATTGTCGACGGACTTAACCGCCTACCAGGTCTAATTAAAAAAACACTCCAGCAAGAAAATCAAATCAAAGAATTGGCCAAAACCTTTAAAGATAAGTTCAATGCAATTTTCCTAGGTCGAGGCACCATGCATGCTATCGCCATGGAGGGCGCACTCAAACTTAAAGAAATCAGCTACATTCACGCTGAAGCTTACCCTGCAGGAGAACTCAAACACGGTCCTATTGCCCTGATTGATAAAGATACGCCAGTCATTGCCGTTGCGCCTAATGACGGACTATTAGACAAACTAAAGTCTAACTTACAAGAAGTTAAATCAAGAGGCTCTCAAATGATTGTTTTTGAAGACGAAACCTCTAAAGTTGAACCAATAAAGGGTATGACGATAGTGCCAACAACTACCAATCTAGGAAGAATCACCGCACCAATCATCTTTACCATCCCCTTGCAGCTACTTAGTTATCATGTGGCGCTCATCAAAGGAACAGATGTTGATCAACCTAGGAATTTGGCCAAGTCTGTCACCGTGGAATAAAACTTCAGATTAAGCCTTCAATTTTGGCAAAATAATTAGTGGCAACCGCAAAGCCTTTAACATTACCACAATCAAATCTCTTGCCTTGAAACTTATAGGCAATAACCTTGTCTTGTTTAGCTAGTGTCATTAGAGCATCCGTGATTTGAATTTCGCCATTTTTATCTGGCGCTGTGTTCTCGAGTACGTTGAAAATTTCTGGGGTGAGGATGTATCTGCCGATAATAGCCAGATTAGTTGGCGCTTCTTCTGGGCTGGGCTTTTCAACCATGCTCTTAACTCGATAAGCATCGTTAGAGTCCTCTAATAACTCACCATCAATCACGCCGTATTTATCAACTTCTGTCATTGGCACTTCTTCAATCGCCACAATGCAACAATCTGGATTCTGCTCATAGAGTGCAGTCATTTGCTTGAGCACCGAATCGCCATCGTTCGTACACAAATCATCCGGCAGGATTACTGCAAATGGCTCATTGCCAATAAGTGGCTTACCTGTATAGATAGCATGACCGAGGCCGAGCATTTGTTGTTGTTCAATATAAGTAAAATCACACTCACTTGATGTATAGTTAACTTCATCAAGCAACTGCTCTTTAGCGGTGCCTTTAATGCTGGCTTCAATATCTGCGTGCGGCTCAAAATGGTTTTTAATCGCTTGTTTGTATTTACTGGTGACCATTGCCATGGTGGTCATGCCAGCACTCATAGCCTCCTCTACGCCGTATTGAATTAGTGGCTTGGTAAGGATGGGCAACATTTCTTTAGGAATAGATTTAGTGACTGGCAAAAAACGTGTGCCATATCCTGCTACAGGGAATAGGCATTTGTTAATTTTATTCATAATTATTTTTGTAATCTTTCTTTAAGGATGGTTTTCCCATACTCAACACCTGGCTGGTCATAAGCGTTAATTTGTAAGAATGCACCAATACAAGAAACTAACAATTGGTAACTAAACATCAGTTTAGCAATGTTGTATTCGTCAACAGTGGAAATTGTTACCACATCACAAGGAATGTCTCTTTGCTCTTCTACAGATTCAATGGTTGCATCAGCTTGCTTATTAAGTAACTCATTAAAGCTTAAACCTTCAGCGTATGCCAAGTCAAGACGGCTAAACTTATTATTAGCACCTTTAGGGATAATAGTCTTATCCTTTAAGTCAGCAACCTTGATAAAAGTTAGAGTTTTATCTCTAACACCCTCCATTACCAGCTGTAGAAAACTATGCTGATCAACCGGACCAACCAGGCCAATTGGTGTGAGCGCTTGACGCGTGCCATTAATATTAATTTTACCCAAACTCTCAGCCCATAACTGCACATACCATTTGTTAAAACTTTCTAAAGAAGATGAATAGGAAAAAACCACATTAATATTAAATCGACTTTTATTTTCAACCAAAAACCTAGCCTTCCTAATAATAGTCTTGTAATAGTCTTCTTGTTCAAAGAAACTATCAGCTACGCGCTTACAGCCATTCAGCAAGTTGTCAATATCCACACCCACCATCGCCAGCGGCACCAAACCCACTGCACTGAATACTGAAAAACGTCCGCCAACATTCTGAGCCAAATCAAAAGTTTTGATATTATTATCATTAGCAAGCTGAGTAAGTTCACTTCTAGATTCAGAAACAATGGTGCAATTAGAACTATTAATTTCTACCAAAGAATTTAAATACTTAAATATGCTGATAGTTTCAATGGTATTACCAGATTTAGAAATAACAACAAACTGCGCATCTTTCAAATCAACTTTCTTTAGACAGTGATTAATTTTTAGCGGGTCGACCGTTTCTAAAAAAAGCAGATCTTTATGGTAATTATTAGAGGGCAATAAGAACTCATAAATTGCCCGTGCACCAAGACTAGACCCGCCAATACCCAAAACAACAATGTGCTTTTTGTTGATGTTTTTTACATAATTCTTGATTTCATCTGTATCTTGATATGGCAAATTGTAATAACCAATCTCATCACGCTCAGTTCTAATTCGATCAAAAATCTCGCTATTTGATTTTATTTGATAGAAGTTCTTACAATATTTCATCAATAGATATCCAAATTATTTTTGATATAGTATATCCTTAATGCCACATTGCGGTTGAAATCCTGGCACTATTTCTATTAAGAGAGATCTTAAAGCTTCTTGGTTAGAGCTCTTTGCAGCGCCTTCAAGAGATTTTAAAATTACACTTAATTCATCCCAAGGCACCATCTCCTCTTTAGCTCTCATAATCATGGGATGTCTAGTCTTACTCACATTGTCGCCAATTAGCAGCTCTTCAAACAACTTCTCACCAGGTCTAAGCCCGGTAATCTTAATCTCAATTTCACCACTAGGATTTGACTCACTCTTAACCTCTAGCCCACTTAAATGAATCATTTTAATTGCCAAATCGAAAATTTTAACTGGCTTACCCATATCTAGCACAAGCACCTCTCCACCTTCACCCATGGCACCAGCCTGTATCACAAGCTCAACCGCCTCAGGTATTGTCATAAAATACCTAATAATATTTTTATCAGTCACGGTAACAGGGCCGCCAACCTTAATTTGATCTTTAAATAAAGGGATTACAGAGCCACTTGAATTAAGCACATTACCAAAACGCACCATAATGAATTTAGTGATATTTTGATAGCCTGACAATGCCTGTAAAACCATTTCAGCACTTCTCTTTGTAGCACCCATTGTATTTGTTGGGCGTACAGCTTTATCAGTTGATATCAATACAAATGTCTCAACATGGCAATTTATAGCAGCCTGAGCACACTTCAATGTACCAAATGTGTTATTAATAACACCTTCAGTAGTGTTGCACTCTACCATTGGCACGTGTTTATATGCAGCCGCATGATAAATAGTTTCAATACCAAATTTCTTACATACTCTTTCCACCCTGTCCTGATTAACCACAGACCCCAATATTGGAAACACATGATCCTTAGACAATTCTTGATCGATTGTATACAAAGCTAATTCACTTTGTTCAAATAGTATAAGCTTACTAGCACCAAGTTTTATTATCTGTCTACATAATTCTGAGCCAATTGAGCCACCTGCACCCGTAACCATTACCACTTTATCTTTAATATTTTCTTGTAGCAAAGATTGCTCTGGTTTTACTGGCTCTCTACCTAATAAATCATCAATACTTACTGTACGCAAATCTTCAACTTTAATTCTTCCTTGTGCTAATTCAGATACACCTGGTAGGATTCGCACAAGAACTGGATAGGACTCTAAAAAATTAATAATTTCATTGCGCCTTTGGCGTGATGCTGAAGGCAATGCTAACAAAATCTCACCTACATTATATTTTTGTATTAATAACTCAACACGATCAATGCTATGAACTTTAATACTATTAATATGCTGATTAATTAAGCCTTTATCATCATCTATAAAGACAACAGGATTGTATTCTATGGATTGCAATAATGCATTAGCCAATTGTCTACCTGCAGATCCAGCGCCATAAATAATTACGTTTTTTTGACCGGACAGATTTCTTGCACCTGATAGCACCCACCTAGCTACCATTCTTAACCCGCCAATTGATAGTATAGCTAACAACCAATTAATTAATATAACTGACCTTGGAATGCCTTCTATTGCAGACATAAATCCAATTATGCCCCATATTAACGCATATAAAGACACAGCCTTTACAATTGCCCACAACGCTTGGAGTCCTAAAAATCGAACAATGCTGCTATATAAGCCAAACTGCATAAAAATAGGAAAAGCAATGAGTGGTGCGCCAGCAATAACCCAAAACAAATCATTCTCGGGCCAATACCAATATCCAAGTCGCATTGAGAACGATGCAAGTAGCACCCCTACTAAAACAATAGCATCTACAAAAGCTACTAATAATTGCTTATAAATTCTAGGGATATTTATAATGACATTAATCATGATTATTTGCTTGCTAAATGCATAACTTTATTAATTGCATCGCAAGTACTTTGAACCTCATCAGCAGTGAGTGTTGGATGCACTAAAAACACCAAGGTTGTTTCACCCAACTCTTGAGCATTTTTAAACCTCTGTTTAGGTCTAAATTTTTCGTCAAAAGCCTTTTCAAGATAAATTTCAGAACAAGAGCCAGAGTAACACGGAGTGCCTAACCGATTAATCTCATTACTAATTCTATCCCTATACCACCCGTCTTTTAGACCTTCCGGGATTACATAGACATTGAGCTTATACCAAGCATGCTCAATATTATTGTCAATTTCTGATATGCGTATCGTATTAGAAAATTCAGAGCAAGCCTTTAAAATTTTCTGCGCATTATCTTTACGCTGTTGATGCCAGCCACTCACCCTCCCAAGTTGGATTCTGCCAATTGCAGCTTGCATTTCAGTCATACGCCAATTAGTGCCAAACGATTCATGCAACCATCGAAAGCCTTCAGGATGCTCTTTCTCATAAACCGCTTCATAACTCTTACCATGGTCTTTATACGCCCACATCTTTCTCCATAAAGATTCGTCACTAGTCGTAACCATACCGCCTTCACCACCCGTGGTCATAATTTTATCTTGACAAAAACTCCAGCAGCCAATATGCCCAATAGACCCAACTGACTTACCCTTGTATTTAGCCCCGTGCGCTTGAGCACAATCTTCAATAACGTATAGGTTGCATTCTTGTGCTAATTGCATAATATCGTCCATCTCACAAGGATAACCTGCCAAATGTACGCAAATAATAGCCTTAGTTCTGTCGCTAATTTTAGCTTTAATAGATTTAGCTGTAATATTGCCACTATTTAAATCAACATCAGCAAAAACAGGTGTCGCACCTGCATTAACCACACAGGAAACAGATGCAATAAAACTACGAGGGGTGACAATCACTTCATCACCAATACCAACACCTAGCGCCTTGAGTGACAAATCAAGTGCCAAAGTTCCATTTGCCACAGCTACTGCATAATTCGACCCACACCAAGCGGAAAACTCTTTCTCAAATTTCCTACCCTCATCACCAGTCCAATAATTAACCTTATTACTAAGAAGAATTTTGCTAACTGTATCAACCTCTTCCTGAGTAAATGAAGGCCAGGGGCTAGGATTATTTTTCATGTGTTTGCAACTGTTTGATAAATATAGCGCACATCTTGAATAAATGACCAATTATTAACATAATTAACGTTTATTTTAACTTTATCTGGCCAGATAACCTCACTATTATATTTCTCAGGATTACTTTGTTCTGAAAGGAGCTCTTCCTCATTTTTATACTTAATAGATGCCGGCCCAGTAATACCAGGACGCACTAATAAAACTACCCTGTCTTTACCTTGTAGTTTATCAGCATAGCCCTTGACATCCGGTCGTGGCCCTACAAAACTCATCTGACCAATCAACACATTCCAAAGTTGGGGTAGCTCGTCAATTTTAGTTTTTCTAAAAATAGCACCACTTATTGTTATACGCACATCGTTCTTTTGCGTTACATTAGTATTAACACCTAATACTGGTTTCATTGTTTTAATCTTAATTAAAGCAAATAATTTCCCGTTCTTGCCAACACGCTCTTGCAAAAAAAATCCGTTTGACTTAGTTTCAATAGAGGCCACTATCCACGCCAAAACAATAATGGGAACAACCAAAACCAGCCCTACCAATGCCAATGAGAAATCAAATATTCCTTTAATAATTTCCTGGCTGAGCTTCATTGACGCAAATGCTTATATGCATATTTTTTCATGATTGGCGGCATTATATTCACAAAAGCAACCGCAAATGCATAAAAATAAGCCAATAATCCAAAATGTAGTTTCTTATTGACCGTTAGCCTGTTTTTAAAATCAGATACTGTCTTCTTCCAGCCACCCCTTCTACCAAAGAAGTCTTGACTGACTCGTACCTTTACACCAATATATTCAATATTGGCAAATCTACAACCAGAAGCAAAACCCTTCATCCACATCAAAGTATCGCCATTATTAAAATGCCCATCAACCTCATATAGACCTGCTTTTTCAAAATAACTGCGTCTAAAAAATGCACTAACATGAGCTATTGGCACTCTTTTTTTGAAAAAACCCAGCATGGCATTATGAGTCAATGGGTAGGTGACAACTTTAGCATATTCAATACCATCACCAAATTCTTCAATATAGGTTCCACAAACGTCAACATCTAAATTCTCATTCATAAAATCTAGCTGCCTTTCCAACCTTTCAGGCATTGATATATCATCGGCATCCATGCGCACAATATATTCATACTCCGTCATCAAAACTTTATCAATTAACTCATTGAGTGAGTAATCAAACCCTTTGTTTTCTCCTCTTTCACCTAAGTATTTAATTCTTCCGGCGTCCAACTCTTGAGTTAAATATTCATGGATGTCAGTATCAACTGCACCATCTTCTTGAACAAAAATATCAAAGTTTCTAATTGTTTGCTTATATAGACTATCGAGCGCCACTTTAAAAGCCTCAAGGCCATCATTTATATATACGGTCAATAAGACTGCGGTCTGATTCACGCCTGAAGCTCGCCTAGTGTGTAACCTTCAACCGATTCAAAGCGGTAATCAGGCCCCAACATTGTTTTTAATATGGAGTTGTTAGCAATCGAGACACTGATTTCATCTATCTCAATGTTGCTGGTGCTAATTTCAAAATCTTGCTTATGCAAATAATCCAAAATCATCCTGACTGACTTTCCCTGTCCAGAGGCAATATTTACCATATCAATGCCATTTGATACAAGTATGGACTTATAGGCTTCCACAACATCATTAATATGAATAAAGTCACGAATGGCACTGCCATTATTAATTAAAGAAATACTTTGTTGATTTTTATAGGCTTTGATAATTTTAGAAACAATTGAAAACTCATCATTGCCGCCATACATATTAAAAACCCTTGCAATTGTATAATCAATATCTTCAGCGCTACAGAACTGAGACACAAGTTTTTCATTAGAAAGTTTGAGTGCTGCATGCAAACTCAATGGTTGGGCCGCATCTGTCTCAACACAAGATTCGTTATTGCCATAAACTGAACTACTACTTGTATAAACAACTTTATTAACCTTAGAGCTTTTATCCTTAATAAACATTAGAATATTGGCCGTTGTTGAGATTGCATTATCAATATATTCAGTTGGGCTAGACAAGTCATTCAGGCGCGTTGCAGGTTGAAACTGATTTAATATTAGATTCACCTTATCAATCTGACTCCAGTCTAATTGAGACAACGCTTCAATCACCTGACTAGATGATATTGCAATTGCGTTATCTAAAGAGTCAAGCAAATGATTGGATAAATTACTTCTTTTACCAACAATAATATTCAACATAGTTTATGAGTAGATAGAGTTTCTTAATTTTATATAGTTATTAACGCCCAAAACACGCTTTAACCCGTAACGAATAGAATATGCAGTTTGCTTTTTAAAAATCGTTCTTGTACTCGGATTAAGCAATTGATCAAGCTGATCACTATTAATATTAGAGTGAACTGAGTTTCTGTTTAAATTATTCATTTTAGATTTACATAAGCCTGGTTTTGAAGTGCAAATATTTTTATAACCAACTTCTTTTGCAACTTTATGCGTTCTCGCAAAGCAATCACCAAATGGATAAGCAAAAGACACTATCTCTTTACCAGTATGTTGCTCTATCTGTGCCTTGGAATCTTTTAACTCTATTAATAATTGTTCAGTTGATAAGGTTGTCATATATGGGTGGCTCAAAGAATGTGACCCTATTTCCATGCCAGCCTCGCCTAAAGCCTTGATTTGCTCCCATGACATATATCCGTTTTTACCAACATAATTTGGCGTTACAAAAAACGTGCCTTGAGCACCATACTCTTGGAGTAGTGGCAAAACAATGTCAAAATCACTACAATGCCCATCATCAAAGCTAAAAGCCAACTCGCCACTATTATTCTCCGCCCAGTCACTAATACTGACAATCACCTGATTATTAGCATTAGCAGTTTTTAATAGTTGGGTAAATAATGCCAGCTTTACATCTGCCCACTCACCGACCTTGTCTCCAACAATTTTATGAAACACTAAAATATTTAACTTTGCTGCAGTCTTATTTTTTAACATTTATATTTCTACATCCATAATAGATTCAGACGCTATCGATAAATATTTTGCACGATCAACAGTCAGTCGATTATATTTTTCAAAATAATCAACACCAATATTGGTATTATTTAAATTAATTCTAAACATATCATCTGCATTCTTAAGGACTTTATCAGTTAAATTTTTCACACTTTTTACAACCAAACTTCTTTTTAATTGACAGCTATCTGCAAAATCGGCTAACTGATACGCATTAATGTCTTGCATATTAAACTCATCACCAATTGCCATAGCTAACTCCTGATCAAATTCATCATACATTGCAATATTCACCAAATCATAGAAAGGAGTTAACTCAATGCCTTTACTTGATACAAAAAAACTAACATTTTTTCCATGTGCATCTGCATTACAAACTATCAGATTAAATACAACCCAATCAAGTAGTTTTTGCTTTGTTAGTGCTGGGTTAATGCATTTATCAGCAAAACTAAATAACTTAGGCAAACTTACACCATCACGAATATGCTTAACATCTCTACTATTACCAAAATTACGTTCATATTTGTATTCTGGAGGCAAGTTTAAGGCTTGATTGCCATCAATCATATGTCTTCTTTGTGTGGTGCATTCAACAAGCCTTCTGTCAAAGCGTCTAACCAATAAGCCAGGATGCGAATCAAAATGTCTAAGCTCAACATCAGCAACATCAAGTCCACAAGTTTTTGCCAAACTCATAGTAGCATATTCATTAATGACAAGATTGGCAGACCGCCTATTTTCAAATTTTAACAAATGAGTTGAGCGCAAAGTACCCTCTCCAAAACCCATCTCATCTTTTTCATTAACAACAATATTAATTTTGTTTTGAACGCCTGCAACCGATAATCTTGGCTTGTCATTCCAAATTGTGAGATTGGTTATACCCTGTGATTCGTTTAATCGATCAATCAAATCCTTAATATCAAGTTTTATAAACTGGGTTTGATTAATATGAGTGCATGCTTCAGTAGACAAAGTAAATATACCGGGTAAGTCTTGTCCAAGAATTCTCACCAATGCAAAAGTGTTGTTTTTGCTAACTCCAAATCGAGTAATCAGCTCATTTAAACCATTGCCTTCAGGCAATAAATTGTTCAAATAATGCTTTATATCTATACTATTAATAGTGTTATTTAAAGGCAAACAGGGAGACAAGGCATAACCATTTCTTTGCCAATAAGCTGTATATTTCCAATTTACTTCGCCGTCAATAAATTCCAAATTGGCAATAATATTTGTACCAATACAAACAAATAATTTAGACCCACTCGTCATTTTCTTCTTGGTTATTTTGATTAGTAGATAACAATACCCCCAATCCTTCTAAAACTTGGAACACTTTGCCAATTTGAGCTTTTTCATTGCCATGTTCAATCATCATTAGAGTTTGCTTGGCAACGCCGCATAATGCACTAGCCTGCTCAATTGTGAGTCCACTTTGCGTTCTACGTGCACGAACTAACTGACCAAGACAAGCAAAACTCACCTTGTTCAAGCAGTCTGGGTCTTTAATTGGTTTAACAACCTTTGCCATAATAAATCCTAGATATTAATGATTAAATATAAACCAAACACATAACGTGCATTTAATCCTAAATAAGTAGGATTATAACACTAATAACCCAATAAAATAGCATTAATCATTAATATCTAGGATTTATTAAAAACTAAGATACAAAATTAACTTCGCCACCTAGACGCAATATTTACCAATTTCTTCATTATAAAACTATTTGAGTATTCAAACTCACCAAGTGTCTCAACCAATCGCGCACCCGTACCTTTCTTAAAGTTGTATACGCCCATATTATTTTCAGGATCAACGCCATTAAAATCAAAATCATGACATCCTAAAGACTGGCAGCGATTAACAAGCTCCCAGCATAAAGCATAAGATAAATAATGTTTTCTTGAAAACGCATTGGCTGCTGCAAAAATATCTATCGCTTGATGATTGCGAATAATAGCACCACGTATCGCTTGCACCACACCATCAGGTGTTCTTGCGCCAATAACTACTATCTGCTCAGCATAGCTATTCATCAGACTCTCAATCTGTTGAAATGAAAATAATTCTCCTAAGCCTTTGGCCTCGCCCAATTCTTTGTAAAGTCTAACAATAGTCTTAATATCTCTAACCTCAACAATTTCATAATCGAGTTTATTTGAGCGCTTTAGATTCCGTCGCCAATTCTTACTTAAGCCTTGATGTAATTCATCAACCGAAATAGATAAATCTAGCTGCATGGTTAGTCCACTATCAAATGGCTTTGAGACATAAGAAAAATAACGCTTTAAGAGTGCTAACTCTTTATTATTCTTTTGATGATGTGAACGAATACGAATGGTTAAAAATCGAAGTGATAAACTCTTTCGCAGAACATCAGTTACATTATGACTTAGCTTGTAGTCACCAATAATCCAATCTGGGAACCAAAGTACGCCAACACCAAAAGGATAGCGCTTTAAAAAACCCTGTAAAAAAGCAATACTTTCCCCATCTTGTTGATGGTGCCACCTACATGTCGTCCAGCCTAAATTCTCTAAATGCTTGGCCCATTCATCATCATGCAGGTAGGTTGAATTCTCTATATGAGAAACTCGATCTTCCCAATTAGTAACATCGCCATCATATAGCTGCCAATTACTCATAATTGCCACTTAGATAAAACCTGAATGATATAGTTGATTTGCTTATCTCCCAAACTTTGATGGATAGGTATCAATACCAGTTTTTCATCAAAAAATACCGCATATGGATACATGTCAGAATTCTGCACCACTTCTTTTGGTATTTCCTCATCAGGCCATCTCCATGAGCCAATACCTTTTGACCTTAAATAATCAACCAATCCGCCCTTATCATCATAAATAATGCAAGCTTGTGGTACAACACTATCCTCAACTGATTCAACCAACAACCTAAACCCAAGGCGGTTAAGCTCTTGACTTAATTGATTAAAATTTTTAACAATTCTTTGTTGGGTATTTTGCAAGTATTCTTTATTGCCTAAATACTTTTTTAACTGCCATGAGACTTGACAAGGCTTGACATTAAAATCATAAGTATCATTACTGTTGTTACTACGCAATTTAGTCTTAATGTTATTTATAAACTGACCATAGATATTAACATCGAGCCTCGTCACTATTTTTTCTAAAAGGCGTAGTATCAAATATTTCAGATCGCTCGTTATCGATACGCACTGGGGGGTACTATTTTTAGCTTCATCGTAACTATCATGATTAATTCTGAGTGCACCGCCATCAACGATTGGTAGACTCTTGCGCATGCTAAAAACCTCAGCATCGCTCTTAATACTATCCTTATTTCGTAAAAATTGCGACAGAAAACTGTGTGACACATCCTCCACCACTTTAACGCCATGTTTTTGACACAAATTAATGACTTTATCCATATTTTGCGTTAGACCAAAATAATGTACTGCCAATAGAGCCTTAACCGAGCTATCCTTTTTAATAATTTTCTCGATCATATCAATAGATAACCTCAAACTTTTATCTATATCAACAAATATAACCTTAAATCCATATTCTTGTAGTGGCTCAATTGTAGAGTTACACATATAGGCCGGCACAATAACGCCATCACCCTTTTGCAACCCCAAGACAATAAGGCCTGATAATAGCGCATCCCTGCCTAAAAGATAAAAACTCGCACCGTCTGCACCTAAAAAATCACCTCGTGAGGAAAGCAATCTAATATCCGGATAAGGTCTGGCTGAAATAATCATCAATAAGTTAATTGGTCAATTTTCTCTTGGCGTAACCAAAAATAATTTTTGTCAAATTAATTGGATGCATGGCAAATAGCCTGAAAATACCTACCATTTTTTTTAATATAGTAGATTTAACATACTGCAACTTGCAAATGTCAAAACGCAATTTCAACAACTTCCATAATTTATCCTTATCTCTTGAAAATTGCTGAATACTAAACACATGTAGCCTTAATAAATTTTGTAAATTTGCACAAAATAAGTTTGAATTTGAAATCATGTTAGACTTTCCAACTGTATAAAAACCTAATGACTCTGGTAAAAATACAAAATTAGCATTACACTTTGCTAGATTAAGCCATAAATCATAATCCTCTACAGTTGCAAGTTCACTCGATTCGTTGAACTGCAAATTGTTACCCTTAAGAAACCCAATCCTCATTGATGTTGCCGAGGTTGAAAGTCTATTACCAAATATCAACATCTCTTTATACATATTCTTAGAAGTTGGCCCATATCTAAGCATCTTATCCACACTATCGGTTGACTCATAATATACGTTTTCATTATGGCAGACCACATCCACATCTGTATTTGTTTGAATTGAGTCAAAAACACACCGGAGCTTATTCTTGTCCCACCTATCATCAGAATCCAGCAAACATACCCACTGGCCTTTGGATAAAGATATACCTGTATTTCTTGGACTGGCTGGAGAGTCACTACCCTCTTGATAATGATAAATTATTCTATCATCTTGATAATTATCATACAACCATTGTTGTGTATCATCTGTTGAGCCATTATCAACAATAATTAACTCAAACTTTTGATATGTTTGACTTAAAACACTATCAATTGCTCTAGATAAAATATCACTCCTATTGTATGTTGGAATAACAACTGAAAAAAATGGCTTCATGTTAACTACAGGCAAAGCTTTCCTTGCAAAAATGAATCAATTCTCTAATTTCTACGTCAAAATCATTAGTAAAATTAAAGTCAACACTGTCTAAATAATTGGCTTTAAATTGAAGTGAATTTTTATCCCTGGAAGGTTTTTGTTTAAGTATTATTGGCGGCTCAAACCCTAACACATTTAAACAATTACTCTGTATTTTAGCTGCCATTTTACCAATCGTACATGCCGCTTTGCCACTACCTATATTTACGATATTACTTGTATTATTATCTTCTATTAAAAGCTCTATCACAGAACAAAAATCCCTAATAGTAACAAAATCACGCACTGTTTTAATATCACTATTTAATGTAAGGGACCTCTCAACAACTGCTTGTTTACATAAATCATTTACTAGCAACATCCAGCAGTTCACATCTTTACTCACTGGACTGCCAAATACATTAGCAATACGAACAACAACCCCTTCTATATACTTCTTTCTTACGGCCAATAAAATAGCCTCTTCTCCAGCGACATGACTGGTTGCATAAGGATGAATATTTGTTGTTGGTGTATCTTCGGTAATAACGCCAAGTAAGTTATCACTATAGACATGTGCCGTTGATAAATAAATAATTTTTTTTACACTTTGATTAATAGCTGCCTTAACCAGGTTTTGAGTATACACGCCATTAACCAGCAAAGCTTTCTCTGGGTCACTACTACATTCCTGCGCATTCAATCCAGAGGCATGAATAACGATATCAACCAAGTGGCAGGCATCATTCAAAGAAGTTTCATTATCCCAGTCAATCTTGAGTGTTTTTACTGTAGACAGCCAATGAGGATCGTTTTGATCACTTCTACTTCCTAAAATTACATTGTAATTTTCAGATAAATATTGGCCTAATCTTCCGCCTAGAAAGCCAAAACCACCTGTGATTAATATTGTTTTTTTTATTGCCATGGTATGAGTTTAGAGTCTATCCCAGCTATAGTTAAAAATGTCTAAATCAACATTTAGGCTTTCATTTGGATCATGCTCAATACTTGCTAAATTTAATAAAATATTCTCACTACCCAGCCCTCTGAAAGCAAGCCATAAATTAGGCCTTACCGTTAATCTTTGGTAATTCTTGCTAGATAACTTGACATTAAAAAAATCATCGCCATCATGAGCCACAAATTCAACTTCACCTGTTACAACAACTAAATTCAATGTCATTTCGGTATGTTTTTTCCAACCTTTGACGCCGTTCTTGTTGATTGTTGAAAAATAAGCCTCCCCAAATCCAAAGAAACCATCATCACTCGCCTTCATAGCATGAAAGATATCACCTTCAAGGTGTGCGATTTGTTTTAATGGTGTGAGAGTTATGCCGTCCATTTGAGCAACTTAGACTTGGCAATATTTTCATACTCACCAATCTGGTAAATTGTTTGTTGCAACATATCTACATCACATTTATAGTAGTTAAAATACCACTTAGAAGTAAATTCAATTGTATCTTGGTATTGTAACGCTGCCTGCCATTTCAACAATGAAAGCGCCTTATCGCAGTTAAGCTTCAACAATCCAGCCTCATGAAAAGGAATATTATCCGTCACAGTAAATGCATCAGATGCATTCTCAAAATTCCAATATTCACTTAAATCTCCTAGTAATTCTGTAACTGTGTGGTTTTGCTCAGCACGGGGGCCAAAATTAAAACCTTCACCATTAAGATTTCTATCATTATGAAGTTCCTGTCCCAAATTCAAGTATCCACTAAGCGGCTCCAAGACATGCTGCCAAGGGCGTGTTGCCTTTGGACTTCTTATTTCAACACTCAGTCCCTTATTCCAGGCTTCAACACAATCCACAACAATCCTGTCTTGCGCCCAATCACCGCCACCAATAACATTACCTGCTCTAGCAACTGCTAAACGAACATTAGATTCTTTTGACTTAAAGAATGAGTAGTAGTAAGATTTGAATATTAATTCTGCTGCACCTTTAGAGCCACTGTAAATATCCTTGCCGCCCATCGGGTCGTTTTCTTTATAGCCCCAAACCTGTTCAACATTATCGTAGGCCTTATCACTTGTAATAATAACTGCCGTACATTGATGATTTGAAATTCGCAATGACTCCAACAAATTAGTTGTGCCCATTACATTTGATGAAATAGTATCTAACGGATTGTCGTAAGATGTTGATACTATTGCTTGCGCTGCCAAATGAAACACAAAATCTGGCTTTTCGTCTGAAACCAATTGACTCAGTGATTCTATATCACGAATATCAATAATGTGGTGCTGGATTTTATCAGCTAATCCTAATATCGCAAACATTGATGGCTGAGTTGGAACATCTCTAGAGACTCCGATTACATCGGCACCTAAATTTAACAACCATGTGATTAACCAAGAACCTTTAAAGCCAGTATGTCCTGTTACTAATACTTTTTTATTTCTATAAATATCACCAAACATTATCTATCCCAAACAACCCAGCTAGCTGTATTATTCTTGCACATGTCATTAAGGTGCTTCTTATCCCTTAAGGTGTCCATAGGCATCCAGAATCCACTATGCTTATAAGTATAAATTTGCCCCTCTTCTGCCAACTTTTTTAGTGGCTCTTGTTCAAAAACTACATCCTCACCCTTGCCAATATAATCTAGCACTTCTGGCTGGCAAATAAAATAACCTGCATTGATCCAAGACCCATCACCTTTAGGTTTTTCTTTAAAAGTGGAAACCTGATTATTCTCTTTAATGTTCAGGGCACCAAATCTCCCCTCTGGTTGAGCTGAGGTCATTGTCATCAGCTTTCCATGTTTCTTATGAAAATCAAGCGCATCTTGAATATTAATATCTGCAACACCATCACCATAAGTCAGCATAAATGGCTCATTACCAATATACTCTTTTGCTTTTTTAATTCTTGCACCAGTCATTGTATTTAACCCAGTATCAAGTAAGGTTACCTTCCACGGTTCGCTAGAATTATTATGCACTTCCATGTTTCCATCTAACATATCAATAGTCACATCGCTTTGATGCAAGAAGTAGTTAGCAAAGTATTCTTTAATATAATAACCCTTGTATCCTAACAATATTACAAACTCATTAATCCCATAATGAGAATAAGTTTTCATAATGTGCCACAAAATTGGCTTCCCACCAACTTCTACCATTGGTTTTGGTTTAATATCCGTTTCTTCACTTAGGCGCGTTCCAAAGCCACCAGCTAATATTAATGCTTTCATAATTTCCCTATAATAAATACAATATTTAATTTACTTTCACTGCAGAATTCTTTAACAAAACTGAAAATCTATAAGACGCACTTTCATAAAATTTATAACTTTTTCATTAAACAGCCCACACTAATAAGATCCTCAGGCTCATCAATTTCTACTTCTCGGGGATGTTTTATTTTGCATAGATCTATCCTACCGAATAGTCTAGATTTACTAGCAAGAAAACCGTTTTTATTAAACGCCCATGCATTCCCACATTCTCTTTTTAGTGGTTTTCTACCCTGTCTTGGAATTCTAGGAGATGTCATGTCATGATAATCAAAAAAGAAACCATAATCTTCAATGTAAAAAGCGGCACTATCATAATCACGAAGAGTTGCAATTAATCCAGATAAATCCGTGCTATCAGTTAAGGGGGATGTGGCTTGAACAAAAACAATATTCTCGATATTATCAATTTTCTTATCTATTTCCTTTATACAATGCAACAAAGCCTCTTCTGAGGTAGCCGTGTTATCAGCTAAATTGGCTGGCCTTTTTACAATGATAGTTTTTGGAAATAATTCACTTACTATTGAAGCGATTTTATCCGAATCCGTACTAACTACAACCTGGTCTATTTCTGAAGTGTCGTAACAGGCTTTTAGAGAGTAATATATCAATGGATTACCATTTAAATTAGCAATATTCTTATCTGGAATTCCTACAGATCCACCTCTAGCAGGGATGATTGCAATATTTTTTACTGACTGATTCATTTATTTACCTCTATTTCTTTAAGTACGTCAATTAATAAATTATTGTCATCAGTATTTCGAACTGCAATACGAACATACTCTTTGCCATCAAAACCCGATTTTCCAGTTAGATCCTTAATATAAATTTGATAATTACTTAATAATTTTTTAGTTAAATCATGTGCTTTTAAATTATTTTTTAAACTACATAAAAAATAATTCGCACTTGATGGAAAAACGTTTAGGTAGTCAATTGTCTTTAATTTTTGATAAAAATTATCTCTCTCTTTTCGAATGAGACTGCAGGATTCAACATAATCAGATTTGTATTTTCCAATTATTTGTAAGAAATATTCACCGAATGAATTAATATTCCAAATGGCTATTTCTTTCTTAAATTTATTCATGAATTCTAAATCACCTCCTACTATCACACCCAGTCTAATTCCGGGAACGCTATAACTTTTACTAATACTTTTAATAATAAATAGACCAGGGTATTTGTCAATAATTTCTTGTGTAATCAATGTTTCGTTTTCACCATCTTCAGCAAAATCAACAAAAGATTCATCGATAATAACCTTCTTGTCTTGTGCGCTTGCATAATCCAATAAACCAAGTAAATCTTCCTTAGGGATAAAATTACCGCTTGGATTGTCTGGGTTGATAACAATTAGATTGTCAGACCTATCTAGTAAGATTTTTAAATCCTCTACTGAATATGAAAAATCAACATTTTCTGGTATGGATTTAACAATTCTATCACTACCAATACTCTCTGGATACTCATTAAATGTAGGATGCACCATTCCAAAACTACCTTCTAAAACAGAACCGATTGACTTAATAATTTCAGAGGCGCCATTTCCTACAACTATATTTTCTGCTTCAACACTAAACATCTTTCCAGCAAGTATATTTTGTACACTTAATCCAGATGGGTACTGAGTAAGTAAATCATAAAAATACGCCTTCATCTCTTCTTGCATTTTTTCTGGAGGAAAATATGGATTAACTAAATAACAAAAATCTTTTAGTTCTGGGAAGCGCCAATACCCTCCATAACGATCTTGAACCTTTGCTAGCTTTTCTTTTGAATTTCTTGCAAAAATAACTTCAGCATTATCCTTGTCTTGCACGTCATCAATTTCATACCATTTTTCACTATTAAGTGGCATTGCTTTTAGCTCTTGTCCCTCTAACATTGTAACAACTCTTAATACTGATTCATAATATTCATTATCACCCATAGCTTTTGAGTACGCCTCTAAAAATGGTATATATACATTGTTGGAAAAGTTTTTAGAAAATTTATAAATATTGACTGTTTTGTAGTAATAAGACACATCCTGAAAACGAAATAAGTGTTTAGAGTAAAAACCTGTAATACTATTATTTTCATCAATGGTAATGGCTGTTCCATCCATCCATGATTGATATTTATCAACAACTGCTAGCGATTTATGATCACTATTTAAAGCTCTTCGTAAAATCTCCTCATCAAATATAAGATCACTCTCCAATAGAAGCGTGTCATCTTTAGCCAACTGATCCTTAGCAAGAAAAAGAGAATATATGTTGTTCGTCTTGTTGTAGATAGGGTTTTCCACATATTCAATTACTACATTTTTATACTTGGTACCAACGTGAGCAATAAGATTGTCTTTTTTATATCCAACGACCAGAATTAATTTTTTTATACCAACGCTATTAATCTTGTCTAAAGCATGTTTTATTAATGTTTTTCCATTAATTTCTAACATACATTTGGTGTTTTCTTTTGTATGCTTTCCAAGTCTACTTCCAGTACCTGCGGCTAGTATTAGTGCTTGCATTGCTACTCCTAATTTTTTTTATATATTTTGTAAAATTATTTTAAATACTTATCTAATGTTAGCTAAATTCAAGTTAGTTTAACCTTCTTAACAAAATGGAGAATCTATATGAAGCGCTTTCATAAAAGCTTAATTCTGGCACGTCTTCACTAATCAACTCAATATCTAGGTTGTTTTTAACTGCAAACTTCTGAAAAAAATCAGTAGAGTAATATAAATGCTCTACATTTGAACTGTCAACCGCCCTACTCTTCCTTACTTTTTCAGAGTCTCCTCTTAATTTTACAGCAATATCTTTTTTATCAATATCACTAACTTCTCCTATAAATATTTCGCCACCTTGTTTCAATACACGTAACATCTCTTCAAGAGACTGGGTTGCATATTCATAACTAACAAAATAAAAAAAAACACTAAAGCATACAATTTTATCAAAAGAGTCCTTTTGAAAAGGTAGTTTATTTGCTTCAGAGTGGTAAAATTTCCCATCTGGAATGTGTTTTTTTATATTTTCAATTGCATCAGTTGAATAGTCGATTCCACTAATAGACTTGTACGCTTTAATTTGCTTGGAAAAAGCCCCTGACCCGCAACCAATTTCCAAAACATCATTGGTATTTTTAATATCAATTTTATTAAGAAAAAAACTACACATGATTTCCCATTGAGCGTAGCTTAACTCATCAAAACCATCTTGTACATGTAGCCATTTATGGTCTTTATATTTGAAGTATTTTTTATTCCAAATAGTTTTCCATTGTTGTTTTTCACTCTTTGTTTTCATGATTTTCACTTTATGAAATGATCATCTGGTAAATTTGGCAGAGACTCATCAACAAAAAGCTTCTGATAAGCACTGTCCAATCCTCCATCTACATTCAACTTCCAAACTTCATATATCATTACTGGAAAATAAATTACCCCTCCAATAAGAATAAGAATAACTCTAAAATCAATCAATTCACTTGTAAAAAAGTAATGAATCGTTGCAAAAATTGGCAATAAAAATATTGCATAGTTTTCATGAAACAACCCTAATGATAAATATCGAAAGCCACGATAGACAGTAGACTCCTTCCTGGGCTTGTAATTAAAATTAACCCGGCTAGGCTTTATACCTTTAACCTGATTTTGCTGATGACTCATACAAATGGAAAACCAAGCAAATGCATACCTATCAAGCAGTAATGCCGACGCAATTACCGTTAAAATTCCAAATACAATAATCCAATCACCTGTAGCATTTAATGCGCCAATAAATAAACCTGCCGCAATTGCAATGGACGACACTACGTGCATAATCCAATCAAAGTATTGCCCTCCAATACCAGGTTTCTTATTATATCGCGCCACTCCACCATCAACATAATCTAAAAGATAAAAGATCATATAGCCAAACGAGCCTATTAACACCATAAATGGCTCATCTGAGGCAATTAATACCCCACCTAACACACTAAACACACCTGATAGCAATGTAACAGCATTACCACTCCAACCTAAGCGCACAAAAACCCAAACCAAGAATGTAGCTAAAGGCACGAACAATCTATCACGCCAATCATCATAAGCAAAGAACCTATCTTCATGGCAAACTAAACTAACACTTTTAAAAGTTACTTTTTTAGACATTGTCATATAAATATTTTAATCTTTGAGAATTCTGTAAATTTGAATACAAGGTAATCCCATTGCCCCACATACCAGGAAACTCTTTTATTTTATAAAATCCATGTTTTATAATTTGCTTATGACACATAGGGTTATTATAAATAATGATTATTTCTTTTTTTGGATCTATTTGAGCCTTTATCTGAGACAATACTTTCTTCATAACCTCTTCTGGAAATGGGTTGTAAAGATAAAAAAAATTATAACCTACATAACCTGAGAAAACGCTTGCATCTATATTTTTCACTCCTACTCTTTGTTCATTCAACTTCGCAAAATTCTTGATTGCAATATTTGAAAGAACATCTGAAATTTCAATGCCATCTATTTTTGAAAAAGGAAATTTAGTCATACAACGTATCGCTCCCCCCTTTAGCACAACCAATATCAAGAATTCTGTCATTGGAAGTAATATTAAGCCCATTAAAGAGTTGTACTAAGTACTTATTGCAAGATGGCGACCCTTTGCTAACTAGATATTCATCTAGCCCTAACTCAGCAACAGGAACAACAGTAGAAAAATCAAGTCCGTTTATTTTTTCCCATAGAATCTCGACTTTTCTATGTAGCTTTTGCCAAACACTTGGTGTTGTTGCTTTAAACACTATCCTTTCCTCTACTATTTTTTTAATGACTCAAATAATTGTTGCCACTGATGACTCCAATCAGAATCTTTAAGGGTATAAGCATTGCAAAACTCTTCTCTTACTTTTTGCAACTCTTCACCACTCCACCAGTTTTCAATATCACCCCCTAACCCATTTAAAAAAATAGCAGCTGAATTAGGATTTTCATGAAGTATGCCTACTTTTTTTAAGCTCTCAACCAACTCTTTGGCGTCTTCACGTACCTCATACCAAATTGGATTAAAAAATACTATTGTAGGGAAATTTAAACTTAATGTTTCTAAGAAAGTTGTAGTGTTACTCGTTGATACTGACAAACTACAGTCGTTCAATCTAGGGATAAATTTTTGTTTCGAATTGTCAAAGAGATTTTCATATCCAGAATCTATCAGCCTATCCTCCAATCCCCAATCAAAATTATCAGATACTAGTCTAATTTTAAGTCTATCTTTTAAATTTTTATTTAGACTGTCGATAAATTCTATCTGCTCATCAATATATCCTAAAACTTGTGAAGCCACTGGAACGCTATACTGGCAATAAAAATATCTCGGATAGTCTGATAATGCCATAATAATGTTGCCGTCTTTTTTATATTTTGGTGGTTTTTTATCTAATTGCGGCGTTGATAGTGGCTTTATATTTGTCTTTTTACTGTCATGCCAGCCCCATGATAAGTAAACATCTGCTATGTTCACTTGATGAACTTCAGTTTGGTTAATTTTTGCAATACCAAAATTACCACCATGCTGTCCTAAGATAAATGGAACTTTCTTTTCCGTATGATGAGCTACCCAAAACTTAAAACTATCATTTGCTTGGTAAGCATTTGCAGTATAAATAACACTAGGTTTTTTAGGATAACAGACAAGTGATTTTTTATAAAAAATATCGAAATTTTCAACATAATTAAGCGGTATTAAATTTACAATCAGTCTGTCTAATAACCGTTCATATCCATCTTTTACATTGTCGTCTTTTAATAAATCTCGTCTCTTTTTATCAGTATTTTTTGATAAATTAAAATTTTGTTCTCTTGATAAAAAAGGCAACTGCCCTAATTGTAGTTGCCACTTAAATAATTTACCAATACCTATATAAGGCGCAACAATAACGATCTTATTTAAAAAACTTGGTGTTAATTTATTTGTTAATAAAAGAACCTTGTTAATTAATTTATCTTTAAAATCTAATTGCACCTCTTCTTTTTGTTTTAACCTGATATCTAGATCAGTATATGGCAAACTTATATCTTTAACACATTCTGAAAAAATAACGTGGTTCCATTCATCGTTTGTAAATTGCTTATAGAAACAAGCAAAATTACTGGGCGCCCAATCAGATAATTTGTATTGAAGCATTGAAGTATTCTCAATTTTATGTAATTCCTTCAATGAACGAACGTTTTCATATCTGTCAAACACGGAATCAATAAAGAACCTCAACCATGGTCCTATAATGATTCTCCAAAAACGTATATTTGTTGTAACTCCATGCATTTTTCCGAGTTTTTGACTGAGCAATGCCAACTTTTTCTCATACAATGAATCAAGGTATTGATAATCAGAGTAATGTTTTTCTCTATCATTCCAGTGATACTCATGAGTTGTAGTATCCATTTTTTTCCAAACAGATTTCTTTTTATATAGCTTGCACCACTCACCTAGGAATACAGTTTTACAACTCGAATCCCAAGTACTCTCAAGTGCAGTAGTAACAAGAAAATATTTACTCATTTTTTAATGGCTCAAACTGATCAATGATCTTATCAACACCATCCCTAATTACACCGGGTACGGTATACACATTATCGGGGTAGCTCATATTGTATTTCATTAATTCTTTGTTTGTCTTTATATAATCTTTATAACTTAACTTATAAATAGAGTTTAATTTTTCTGAAAAATTCTTATAATTACTGTCGGTAATTAAAATTTCATTATCAATATCTTGATGATAAAGATCAGTTCCACAAAAGTTACAATATAAAACCTTCCTTCCCAAGCCGTATGCTTCAATTACAGCTGTAGAAAGGCAGGAAACAATCAACTGACTATTTTGCATTAATGGAAAAACATTCCTCTTTGAAAAATCAGTATCAATATATTCAATAGAGTTTCCATATATTTCTTGGTAATATTCTTCTTCTGAAAGCCCTAGTTCAGGAATAATCCAATCCTTTGAATCTCGTTCAGCGCGATAAATAACAGCTGCATTTATTTTATTATCTTTAATATATCTAGCCAATAACTGATCCATAATCTTCATAGAGCGCATTGTATCCTGTACATCTTGATCGTAACCAATATCACCTCGCCAAGTTGACACAATCAATAGATCGTATTTTTCTTCAACTTGCTCTTCTGGAGTAAGATGAAGAGAAGCAACTAGGGATCCTACTGGATAAAAATGATCAACTTTATATCCTAATTTTGGAAATAATTTTTGCTCGTGTACACCAAAGCAAAAATAATGTGGCACATAGAAGCCTGAATTTGGATTTGATGCATAACTTAACCTGGAGCCATTTTGAATTGCCATAAATGGAAAGTTATCGCAATGTTTTGCAAGCCAGCCGAAAGTACTACTGTTATCAATAAAAGTAATAATGGCTTTTGGCTTAACAAACTCTAGGCAGGCTTTTAAATATCTATAGTAAATCTGTTTAAACACACCATATAAAAAGCCACGATGATTTTTCCGGACCTCTTCTAAACTAAAATTTAACAGCTCTTTTGAAAACTGAACTATTACACCGATACCTAAAAAAATATCCTTTGGACGCATATTAAAAACACCAACACTGTATTTTTTATTAATTACTCGGCGAATATGCTGACTATTGCATTCATCAAATATTAAAACATCACGTGATTTTGGAGATGAAAAGAGTACTCTTCTACCAAACAGTGTCATAGATTTTGTGCTTCTAAAGATAGCGTCTTACGATCTATTTTTCCACTAGGTGAGCGAGGAAATTCATCGATTGTTACTATCTTTTTAGGGAAAAATACTTGTTCTAAATGCTGCATACTCTCCTGTCGAATACGCATTTTCTCTTCTTTGTTAATTTCACTCATAGTATAAGCAACGCAACCTATTGTGATTCGACTCTCATCTTTAATAGGCACCACTACAACATCTTGAAGAAGTGTAAATTTTGAAAGCACCGATTCAATTTCTCCAATTTCTATGCGCCGACCACCAAGTTTGATTTGATTGTCCTTTCTACCTATACATTCAAAATCACCACTCTTATTTAAAAAACCCAAATCTCCAGACTTATACCAAATATCTCCAGACTTATCCCAATCAAACTGAACAAATACAGATTTAGTTTTACTCTCATCATTGAGGTAGCCTTGCGTTACTTGTGGACCCTTATATACAATTTCGCCAATTTCTCCAGAATTTTCCATATCCGAACTCTCATTGATTATCTCAATTGTCATAGTCGGAAACGCCTCTCCAATTGGGATAATGTTATTACAAAATAATTCTTTTTCTTTGCTATTTGAGTATAGATATCTAGACGTGTAAATAGTTGCTTCTGTTGGTCCGTATAAATTCTCAATCGTACTGTTTGGCGCTGCTATTCTCCATGCATCCGCATAATGCTTAGGAAACTGCTCTCCACAGAACATACTGTACTCTATACTTGGAAACGCTCCATTTGAAAGGTAACCCATTTTTTTCATAAAACCAACAATGGATGGAACAGAATTCCAAAAATTTATTTTTTCTCTTCTTATAAAGTCATAAGGAGCCATTACCTCCTCTTCCAAAGGTACGCACAAGGTTCCACCCATATACCACGTAAAGAATATATCGGAAGCTGAAGGGTCGAAACTAAAGTCAAACATTTGCGAAGCTCTAAAGCCTGCCTTTATTGGATATATGGATTTCATATTTGCAAGAAACGAAACAACATTGGCATGAGAAACTTTTACACCCTTTGGATGTCCAGTAGAGCCAGAAGTATACAACACGTATGCTAATTCATCAGTTCTCGCATTACTGAATATCTCATCGTTTGCAATGATTGATTGTGTCAGCTCAGAAGGAATTAATTTATTGTAATCACCATCTTTCAAATATTTTTCAATTCTAGAAAAATTATCGACATCTCCTACTAATAGCTTAATATTTGAATCATTAATAATGGAAACGATTTTATCTTTGCTTAATTTTGGATTGATAGGCACATAATAACAATCGGCAAGCAACACCCCTAACATACCGACATAAGAATCCATATGGTGCTGACCAACGACACCTACAGCCTCTTTGTTAGCGCCCTGATTTTTTAAAGCAGTAGCCACCTGCATGGCTTTATCTAATAATTCCTGATACGTAATTGTATTATCTTGAATTTTAACCGCAACAAGATCATGATTCAACCTTACCGACTCCGATATTAAACCTACAAGGTTTCTCATATTAACCTGAAACTTTCTTTAAAATTCTCTTAACAGAAGTTGCTATATATACTTCACTAGGTTTAAACTCGATAGATAATTCCTCTTTCAACGCAATAATTATTGCCATATGATTAAGAGAATCCCAGCTAAATGTATTCTCCATACTAGATTCATCCGTAATTTCCTCTTCTGTCAATACAGAAGAAACTACACTAATAATTTCATCCATATTTACCAATGCAGACATTGAAGCAACATTACTTTTATGGTAATCTTTAGCAGTCATTCCATACTGCCAACCATCATGATACTCACCATTGATGTTCATGAAATCTTTTATGACTCCCTCTTGCAACATTCCTGAAGCAACTACAGAGTTAATAGTATTTTCATTTTTTATAGAAGTTACGCCTCCCAACCGATTTAAGTTTAATACATCAAAAGCTATAATTTTTAGCAACTCTTGGACTTGTAATATATAACCCATACCCCAAATATTGGGGTCCATCCCATATCCCCATTCAATTGATTGTCTTTGATAGTTTAAATTTACGAGACCTGCACTACCTAGAAGACGATCATCACTTTTTCTTCTAATAAACCAATAAGATGCAGATCGAGATCGATTTTTTTCTGACATTCTCTCCAGAAGCTTATTGATGTATTCCTTAGTCTCAGAAATATCCGTAAAAGCATCAAATTCAAAAAATTTATATAGTCTTTCATCAATTGAATATTTATGCATTTCAATAAGACCATCCATAGACAGTTTCTCAAAATAAATATCAAATTTTTGATATTTCGAAAGTTGTTCAATATCAGCAAGATCAGGGAAATTAGTAAATCGTTTCAATAATTCGTCTTCACTTAACACATTAAGCCCCATTTAAAAGTTCATAAATAAACACAGATAACTATTTCAACAGCCAATTGTTGTTAAGACAAAAATTAAGCTTCTTCGCATTAAATTTACCTAGAGGCAGCTCTTGTAGTTCGAACAAATGAATATCTCCATCCACATCATGGTGATGCACCCAATTCATTCTTAAATAAGATTTTAAAAAGCGAGCATTTGCTGTTCTACCATCAACAACAATTAAAGTTCCAGGCTCCAAAAAGAATTCAAATGTCAATATATCTGCAGCCATAGGCATTCTGCACATATCGTTCAAGTTAAACCCTTGAATTTCTTTTGTAGTTGAGAATTGCCCAGGACCGTCAAGCAAAATTAGGTCAGGAGAAATATTAGGTATCTTCGAAAAATACGTAGCATAATGATTATCATATGTCCCCAGTTCAACGGAGCTCCTGCTTACTGTCACAAAAGATGATAATTCACCCTGTACTCTCTGGTTTGTTATTTCCAGATATCGCTGTTCTTCCTCTACAGCATAAACATGAAAAGGTCTTGAAACCCTTAAATTTTCTTTAGCCCAAGGCTCAAAATGTTGAGATAATATTCTTTTGGCATCCGCCATAACTGCCGTGCTGTATCCAGAACCAAACTCAAGTGTATTTAGTACTTTTCGAGTTAAGCATAAGTAATGTAGTCGGCAAATTTCATCATACTGAATAAGATAAGGGCCAGTATTTTCTGGATCACTTGAAAAAACAATATCATCACTGGACGTTCCATAATCATCAGATTCAACACTTTTACAAATCTCTTTTATTGAAAATAACTCACAGTACTCATTTATTTTTTCAGTATTACTAAAATCATAAATAGAAAATTTTGATAATTTATCTTTTATTATTTGGAAGTCAGGGGATATACTTACATCGATAGATACGGCGTGTGGATTCATAATAAAATTCCTTAAAAGTGTATTAGATTTTTTAAAGTTAATAAAAAAATAGACATCTATAGGTATATCTATAGGTTATTATACGAAAAACTTGTAGTTGGTTTGATAAATAAATGTTTTCTTACCAAGAGGTTAGCTTTAGTTAACATATAAATCTCAACTAAAGTACTGAGCGTCCGCCGTCCATTACAATGTTTTGCCCATTCATATAGCTCGATGCATCTGAACATAAAAATTGCACAGCACCTCGATACTCATCTTTAGTTGCCATTCTACCCATAGGGATTAGTTGTGTAAGCTTTTGCACAAAGTCACCTTCTTGTCCATTAAAAACTCCTCCTGGAGACAAGGCATTACACCTTATACCTCTGTCCGCCCAATAAGTTGCCAAATATTTGGTAAGACCAATCAACCCATGTTTGATTACTGAATAGGTAACTGGCTTAACTGGTTGCTGATCAGGACTCAAGCCATCTTTTTTATAAAGTCTTTGGTCGGGTGCAAAAACTGATAGATCCGATGCAATATTTAATATAACCCCTTTACCCCTCTTTGCCATCACTTGTCCAAAAATCTGAGAACATAGCATAGCACCAGTTAATCCAACTCTAAGCTGAAAATCCCAATCGTCCAATGAAAAGTTTTCCAATCTTGAGGTTTCAACCATACTATCTGCTTGCACTTTAGGATCAATAGCCGCATTATTTATCAAAATATCAATATCAAGTCCATCAATTTTTAATTCCTTAGCTACGCTATGAATGTTTTTTTCATTAGTGACATCTATAACTTTATAAAAAAGACGCCCTTTATTATCAGAATTCAATAGAGTGTTGTATTCTTTTTTTAGTTCTTTTTCATTGACGTCAGTCATAACAACAGTAGCGCCGATCTCTAATAAAGCTAATGTATGCTCAACACCAAGTAAACCCGAAGCCCCTGTTATAAGTGCAACTTTATTTGTTAAATTAAATTTATTCATAATCCTTTATAGTGATTTGTAGTTAACTTATATCTAGTCTAACTACTGTATTTTCTTGCATTGACTCTTTTGCAGCTTCTATGATTTTCATTGAAGCAATAGAATCATTCATATTGGCATTACTATCCAATGTGTCTATATTTTCTATAAGTGACTTAATTTGCAAATTAAACATGGTGTCATTATCAAAATTAAAATTAGCATGCTTAGTATTTTTAACAGTCTTATTAAAATACTCCTCTATTAGTAAATCATCATCCTGATTCCAGGATAAACACCCATCTTCTCCGTAAATTGAAAAATTCCTTTCATGGTGCTTTTGCCAAAAAGTCAAATTAATCCTAACTGAAAATTTAATATAATCTAATACCAAAGACACGGTATCTTCTACGTCTATTCCAACATTAGAATACGTTCCACCAACACAGACAACGGATTTTGGCATACCAAAATACCAAACAGAAAGATCTATTTCATGTATTTCAGTAAGCAAAACACCGCCGCCCAACTCCTTTCGACACGCATACAAATCAAGGTAGTTTTCATAAGGATGCCATTTTGGTATATATGACGCCACTGTAAAATTTACAGTGAGCAACTGTCCAAGTTGCCCAGACTTAATAATTTCCTTGACTTTACTTAAATGTGGGTGAAATCTTCTTTGAAATCCAACTTGAATAGCAACATTGTTACTTTTAACTGTCTCTTTTAACACTTGAAGTCCATCCAATGAATTCGATATTGGCTTTTCAACAAAAACATCAATACCTCTTGATGCGCATAATTGTGCATATTCAAGATGCATAGAGCTTGGAGTCGAAATTACGGCCAAATCTGGCTTCAATGCCAGCACTTCATCAATGTTATTATAAATATCAATTTGGTAAACCTCTTCTATAGAGTCTTTCTCATTAACAGAAAAATCTGCATTTAAAAGAGGCGTCTTATTGGTTGATCGATATGCAATCAATTCAACATCTGGTAAAAAATTTCTGAATAACCTGAGGTGCCTCTGACCAGCTCCACCAAGGCCAATAAATAAAATTCTCTTAAGTATTTTCTGCATTAGATTTAAAGAAGCTAACTAAGCTCATATTGTATTTAGCTGTATTGATTGGATCACTTCCACGAGTAGTTTCAAAAGTATATGGGCCATTATAATTAATATCATTCAGGGCGAAGAATACACTCTCAAAATTAACCAAACCAGTACCTAGTAAAACATTTTCATTATTACTATTTTTATCTTTAATATGCACATGAGCTATGGCACTACCCAGAAGTCGAATATCACTCGCCAAATTATGGCCAAAAGCAACTCTATTACCAGTGTCATATACCGCCTTAACATTGGGTAAGTCTATTAACTGTAATAGTTCAATTAATTCTTTTCCAGTTAGAATAGTTTCAAGGCATACTACAATACCTCCATCATATGCCACTTTTGCTACTTTTTTTAAAGGCTCTATATACTCTTGCATATTATTTATTGAAAGCTCACTACTCTCAAAAAAAGGCATAATATACTTTTCAATCCCTAATTTTCTCCCTTGCTCAAGTAAATCTATATTTTGTTGAACAACTTCTTTCTCAAGAAATGAGTGCTCAACAATATAATCATTGCACAAGGCGTGCAAAGTTAAGTCACTATCTTTCACTAATTGCCTTATCTCTCTAATTCCATCATCTGTCCAAATTGGATTTTCTGTATTATGTTGAACCTCTGCAATTAGCTCAATATAGTTAACACCTATTTTTGATGCTACACTAAACTCCTCCTGCCAGCTACTTTGTGGAAACCACTGTAAACACCCTGCTGGCGATTGAGTCAATCTACCTTGAACCATTCCAAATCTAATAGTGCCATTCATTACTTAATTCTCCCTATTTTATCAATAAGTGTTTTTAAAATATCTGCTTTTTTCTGAGCTACTGATAAAGACCTATAGTTGGTTTTAAATTGCATTATTTTCTTCTGCAAATCTTCTGCTATAGGGCACATTCCTTTTGTATAAACTTTATTGTAATTTTCATTATTTTGGAAAACTGGCTCAAGGTATGGAACAATACATGCTGAATAAAAGCCATCGCCGCCCATTTCTACATACATATTGTAAAATTCTTTCCAGCTAATTCCTATCGCTTTCAATCCTTTGTATTCAAATGAGAATGTGTAGTGCGAATGTTTATAATCTTCAGGGGTTCGTTGTGCCTCTATCCAGTTACACCCTCTAATCGACTCCTTGAACATATTTGCCACCGAAATGCGACGTTCAACAATATAACCAATTCTTTCAAATTGCGCCAAGCCTACTGCTGCACTCACTTCTGACATTCTATAGTTAAGTCCTATCGTATCAAAACGCTCATAGTCTGGATCTTGCACTTCTGATAATGCTAATGAAGTTCTACCAGCGGAAGCAGTCATGTGTTTATAGCCAATCCCTCCGAACTTTCTTGCTTTAACTGCGTACTCTTCAACATTAGTAAGTAACATCCCACCTTCGCTACCAGAAGTTATATGTTTTTTATTTTCAAAACTAAATATACTAATGTCTGCCAATGTTCCAGCCACTCTACCCTTGTATTCTCCTAAAATATTCTGAGCCGAGTCATCAATCACAATAATCCCTTTCTCTTTTGCAAGCTCTAAAATTGGATCCATGTCAACTGACAAACCTTGTAGTGAGACTGTAATAATAGCTTTTGTTTTATCTGTTATATTTTTTTTAATTTCTTCAACACTGATACCATATGTAGACCGATCCACATCAACAAATACTGGCATTGCACCCATGTGTATTACAGCGTATGCATCCATAACCACAGTCAAACCTGGTGTTATCACCTCATCACCAGGTCCAATACCACATGCATACATCGCCATATGTAATCCTGATGTTCCGGAATTACATGCTACGGCATATTTGGAGCCAATCGAATTACTAACACTTTCTTCTAATCTTTGAGCCCAGGGCTTCTCATTAGACTTACCTTCTGAATCTAAATAGCTAGAAAGATATTCTAATTCTTTTCCATTAAACTTTCCAAAAGGGCTATACACATTTGTCATCTTATTTTCTCTTTATATTTTTTTGTTAATCTGGGCTGATTTCCATTCTTTATTTCTAAACCAATTTATTTTATATAAATCTGGATTAGAAAAAAATAATTGGTCTACTTTATCTCTACTAGCTAGATTCCCCAATATTCTACGAACGGACTCTAACATCCAGTAATCTTCCTCATAATCCAAAGTTAAGCGCATCTTTGAAATATTCTTTCTTGTTTCGGGCAATATTTTAATTTTTAAATCTCGTATTTTTTCCATGTAATACCACATCATTTCTGTGTCAGCATCTTTATCTAGTCCATTGCACGCCCTTTTAACAATATCGGTTGTTAAGGAATAGCCAACACTTGCACCACCAGATGATGAAGACTTAGTAGGGCAAACCATATCAAGGTCATCTTCTTGCAATATTTTCATACTATCCTTCATTTCATCACCATCAAAAAATGGGTCATCTGCATCAATAGTATGAAATGTATCTATATTAAAATGCATGGCGCAATCAAGCCATCTTTGCAATTTATTATCTAAAGATCCTCGATAACACCTTACCCCTTCTTTATTCGCAATCTCTTCAATAACATCGTCCTCTTTAGAGGCGCTTGTACACACAATAGGGTTAATATCATACGAAACT
>Ga0233434_1000785_pt1 | contig 33980 bp, 36 predicted proteins | sample SI_122_August201_4_FD_182738 | JGI IMG/M metagenome (GOLD analysis project Ga0233434, IMG submission 182738) | Seawater microbial communities from Saanich Inlet, British Columbia, Canada - SI_122_August2016_120_MG | ecosystem: Environmental > Aquatic > Marine > Inlet | place: Canada: British...
GCAGTTTTATGCCCGCAATAGGATCAAATCGACAATAATCTTTTAGCAGATAAGCATTATATTGCAAGTTAAATATCAAATTGACTTTGCAATTAATAATAGTATTAATCCTGGCACAATGACAAAATTCATAAAAAAAGACCAAATAACTTCTTCTTGGTTTGAAATTGATGCTACTAACGCTGTAGTTGGTAGACTTGCAACAGTTATATCTAAAATAATTAGAGGTAAAAACAAATCTAATTATACTCCTCATATGGACCATGGTGATTTTGTAGTTGTTAAAAATATTGAGCAAGCAAAATTTACTGGAAAAAAATTTCAAGATAAAATTTATTATAGACATACTGGTCACCCAGGTGGGATTAAAGAAACTACTCCTGAAAAATTACATGAAAAAAAGCCAGGTGAGACTTTAAAACTAGCTGTAAAAAGAATGTTGCCAGGAGGTGTGTTGGGCAGAAAACAACTAACTAAATTAAAAATTTATTCTGGAAGTGACCATCCACATTCAGCACAAAATCCTCAAATAATTGAATTAGGAAAATTAAATAGTAAAAACTTAGTAAGAAATTAATATGGAAAATACTCAAACTGTAGCAAAAACACCAAAACTTAAATTAGATTTTAAAGATAGCAAATATGCTACAGGTAGAAGAAAAACTTCAATAGCTAAAGTTTGGCTAAAAAAGGGTACTGGTAAAATTTATGTTAATGGAAAATTATTTAACGAATACTTTTCAAGTGAATTTCACCATCTTCAAATAACAAGACCTTTTGATATCATAAATCAATCAACAGATTACGATGTTAGATGTAGCGTAAGTGGGGGTGGTCCAACTGGACAAGCTGGCGCTATGGTTCATGGTATTTCAAAAGCTCTAGTAATGTTTGATGAAAATCTAAAAGCTACCTTAAAGACAGAAAAGCTTACTACTAGGGACTCTAGGGCTGTAGAGAGAAAAAAACCAGGTAGAAGAAAAGCTAGAAGAAGCTTTCAATTCTCTAAAAGATAATTTTTTTTTAATTTTAAACTGTTATAATAAATCATGCCTAAGCTTAATGCGATAGTTGTTGGATCGACTGGATATATTGGAGTTCAATTAATTAAGTTATTAGTTAAACACAAATATATTAACATTAAATATTTATGTGGAAATAGTTCTGTGGGAAAGAAGATTTCTAATTATGATAAATCTTTTTTGAATAAAAAATTACCAAAAATCATTAATTTTAATAAAAATCTTTTAAAAAATATTGATGTTGTTTTTACAGCCCTTCCTAATGGTGAGGCTCAAGATATATCAAAACATTTAAATAAAAATACCACGCTAATAGATTTAGCTGCTGATTTTAGACTAGAAAAATCATCTGATTATCTAAAATGGTACAAACAAAAACATAGAGCAAAGAATTTAATTAAAAAAAGTTTATACTCTCTTCCTGAAATTAATGGAAAAGATATAAATAATTATCAAATTATTTCATGTCCAGGTTGTTATCCAACTTCTATATTATTACCCTTAATACCTTTGTTTAAAAATAATCTAATAAAGGTTAAAAATATAGTTATGGATTCAAAATCTGGATATTCTGGAGCTGGTAGAGGCGTTCATATTAAATTTAAAGATAAAAATCTCTATGAGTCATTGAGTGCATACGGTGTTGGATATCACCGTCACAACTCAGAAATTGAACAAATGTTAAAAAAATTTACTAAAAAGAATTTAGATTTTAATTTTACCCCACACTTGACACCTATGTTTAGAGGAATTCTCAGCACTATTTATGTTGATTTAGAAAAAGATGTAACACAATCAAAAATAATAAAGACACTTTATAATTTTTATAAAAAAAATCATTTTATTAAAATTTTAAAAGCTGACAGTTTAATAAGCACAAATGATGTTATTAACACAAATAATTGCTTTATATCAGTGTGTAAATCAAAATATAAAAACAAAATTATTATTCTTTCAGCAATAGATAACTTAATTAAAGGCGGGGCAGGCCAAGCTGTACAAAATTTAAATATTAAATTTAACTTTCCAATTAAAAGTGGTTTGTTATGAGATATGTTTTAATTATTTGTTTATTTTTATTATTTGGTAATTGTTCAATAAACAAAGATTCTAAATATTGGACAGATGATGTCGTTAAAAGAAAAGACGTTGAAAAAAATTATTCAAAAATATTAAAAAAGTCTGAAGATATAACAACTATGACAGTTGAGGAATATTATATTTATATAGATGGCTATACAAAAAAAAGTAAATATCCAGATATAAGCAAATGAAAAATATAATAAATATTGCTGTAATAGGACTTGGTCAAGTTGGTATTTATTTGCTCAATGAATTAAATACTAAAAAAAAAGATATTGAACTTAAAACTGGAAAAAAAATTAATGTTGTTGCTGTTTCAGCTAAAAATATAAAAAAAGAAAGACAGTTTAAGGTTGATGATAAAATTTTTTTTAAAAATCCTTTAGAAATTTTTAACAAAAAAAAAGTTGATATTTTATTTGAAGCCATTGGATTGGCAGATGGGATTTCAAAAAAGGTTGTTGAAACAGCTTTAAAAAAGAAAATTCATGTAATAACTCCAAATAAAGCCTTAATCTCTAAACACGGTAATTACCTGGCTAAAATTGCTGAATTAAATAATGTAAATTTAGAATTTGAAGCTTCTGTTGCAGGAGGAATACCAATATTAAGAACTATCAAAGAAGGGCTTGCTACAAATAAGATATCAAAAGTATACGGGATATTAAACGGAACTACCAATTATATACTTTCTGAAATGGAAAATTCCAATCAAAGTTTTAAAGATGTTCTAAAAAAAGCACAAAAACTTGGTTACGCTGAACCAGGTAATTCTAAATTTGATTTAAACGGTTTTGATGCTTTTGCAAAAGTAAGAATTTTATCTGCATTGGCTTTCAATAGTAAAATTTCTAAACACAAATGTTTAATGGAAGGTATTGAAAAAATTGAACTAAAAGATATCAAAATTGCTAACCAGTTGGATTTAAGAATTAAATTATTAGGAATCTCAGAATTAAAGAATAATCAACTTTTTGAAACTGTTCATCCATGCCTTGTAAGCAAGAAATCTTATATTGGTAATGTAGCTGGCGTTATGAATGCTGTTATTACTGAAGGAAAACCTATGGGCGAAAGTATTTTACAAGGAGAAGGGGCGGGTCCAGGTCCAACTTCATCTGCTTTATTATCTGATTTGTTATCTATTTTAAGGGGAAATATTAAAAATCCTTTAGGAGTTTCTGTATCTAAACTTAAATTATTAAAAAACTATAATATTAATAATTATGTAAATTCTCTATATTTAAGATTTGAAGTCAAAGATAAACCAGGTGTTTTATCTCAAATTACCAATCGATTAGCTAAATATAAGATATCAGTAAAAAGACTTATTCAAACACCTGATAAAAAGAATAATAAAGCAACAATTGTTATTATTACTCACAAAACGTCTGAACTTAATTGTGGTAATTGTTTATCCATATTTAAGAACAATAAAAATATCCTAAAACGACCTGCACTAATAAGATTGCTAGGTTAATGGATATTTATTTAAAGCTCTTTGAGGTTTTATTTCCAGTATTTTTTATTGTGGGTATTGGTTTTTTTTTAGGAAAAAAAAATCCAAATTTTGATACCTCATTTATAACTACTTATTCTGGCAACTTTGGTACACCGTCACTAGTAATTTTTGCTTTAACTGCTGGAGGTGTAACTTTTGATGTTTTTAAAGAATTTTTTATTTATGCAATAATACTTTTAACTACATTCGGAATTGTTGGTTTAATCTTTTTAATTATTATGAGAAAAGATTATATTAGAGAATTACCAACATTCATTTTACCTAACACTGGTAACATGGGTATTCCAATCTGTTTATTTGCTTATGGTGAAATGGGTATGGGTATTGCTGCAGCAATTTCATCTCTTGTAGTATTACTTCACTTTACTTTAAATATTTTTTTAGCCAAGAGAGCATTTGACTTTCAAACAATTTTCAAAAGTCCAGCATTTTACGCAATTGTATTCACAGTTTTATTGTTATATTTTGAACAACCTATACCTCAGTTTGTTATGAATACTGTAATGTTATTAGCTTATGGTATGATTGTTATGATTTTAATGTCTTTGGGTATAGCACTTACTCAAATGAAGGTATTTTCTTTTAAAGATGCCCTGATTACTTCAACTGGAAGAGTAATTATTGGTCCTTTTATTGGTTTTGTAGTTATAAAGATATTCGATTTAACTGGTGTAGCAGCAGGTGTTGTGTTGTTACAGTCTTCAATGCCTAGTGCAATATTGTGTTATCTAGTTGCTTCTATGTATTCACCAAAAGAAATAGTTGATAATATTTCAAGCACCATTGTTGTATCAACAATTATGTCTCTAATAACAATACCAATTGTATTATTCTTTGCTTTAAAATACTTCTATTAAGCAGTATTCTTCTTTAATGAAGGCAATAATTTTAAATGCATCTGCATGGATGATTGTTCCTGTAATGGATGCGCTTGCAAAGCACTTAAGCCAATCAATGGATGTTTTTCAGATTACTTGGGCTAGATATTTCTTTACTGTTGTTTTTACATTTTCTTTAATGGTTTTATTTTATAGAGAAACACTTGTATGGAGTAAAAGACCTAAACTTCAGCTTATCAGAGGTATAATTCTTGCTTTTTCGACTTTATGCTTTTTTTATTCAATATCAGTTATTTCACTTCCTAAGGCCTTAACTCTTGCATTTGTTGCGCCAATAACATGCACAGCTTTATCGCCATTTTTTCTAGGTGAAAAAGTCGGTATTAGAAGGTGGTCAGCTGTTCTAGTAGGCTTTTTAGGTACTTTAATAGTTATTAGACCTGGTTTTATAGAAGTTAATTTAGCTACTTTAGCAGCCTTAGCCTGCGGTATTTGTTATGGGTTTTATTTGGTGATTACTCGAAAGCTTAGTACATCAGATAATTCGCTTTTAACACTATTATTTACTGGTGTAGTAGGGTTAGCAATAATCAGTGTATTTATACCTTCAGTTTGGATTAATCCAACTCTAAATGAGTGGATTATGATGGCTATAATCGGTCTTATAGCCTCTGTAGCGCATCTTTTCATCATTTTATCACTAAAATATGCTGATGCTTCTAAATTGGCTCCTTTAGGCTATACAGAGATTATCACTAATATCATTATAAGCTATTATTTCTTCCATGAACTTCCTGATAATTGGACTTATTTAGGGCTTTTCGTTATAGTGTTAAGTGGTCTTTATATTTCTAGAAGAGAGTACTACTTAAATAAGATAAATTAATAGTAATAATTTATTTACTATATGCTAATGTATTACATTAAGTAATTAAATTAAACTACTGTAATTGTTAATTAATTAAATTAAATAGAAAATAATAATAATTTAGCAAAAAAACATTACTACATTCAAATATCTAAATATAAATATAGGAACATTAGACTTAAAATCTTAGGATCGATTAAAATTGTTTAATATCAGCACTTTTTGATGATTACATATAATTTGATATTATCAAATAGTATTAGACTGTAGAGGAGGAATGAAAATTGAAGCAAAAAACATCATATTTAATGTCTTCTAAAAGTATTGTTATTATTAAAAACTAGAGCAATGCACTATAAGAATATACGGTTTAAACGGCCATAGAGCACCTTAATTTAAGTAAAAACCGATATGCAGTACAACTTAAAGGGTGTATAATGCAATTTGTGGGTAAGTAGGCTAAATAAGCTTAAAAGTGTTTATTTAAAGGGTTTTTTAAGGGTTTAGGTATCTAAAAAACCTTATTTTATGAAGACCTTTTCCAGCCTCAATAATCGTCTTTTTTGCTGAATACCACCTTTTCCCGAGTAACCACCGAGCCTTCCATCAGATCTTATCACCCTATGACATGGTATTCTGGGAGGATAGGGGTTTTTACCCACAGCATTAGCAACTGCCCTGAAAGCCTTAGGTTTGCCAATGGCTTTAGCAACTTCTAGGTAAGTTTTAACCTTGCCTTTAGGTATTTTCTTCAAGTAATTCCAGACTTTTAGCTGAAACTTAGTTCCCTTTAAGTTCATATAGTTCAAATCCAGTATTATTAGCTATTTTATCGTATAATTTCTTTGCATTTTGATTGGAAGAGTGGGTGATCCAACGAATTCCATTCCAATTATTGATTTTAGATAATGATTTTAAGTTACTAATGAGTTTTTGAGCTATTTTTTGACCTCTAAATTCTGGCTCTACGAACAAATCGTCTAAAAAACCAATATATTGGCCCTTAATTGGTCTTGGCATTGTTCTATAATGAGCAATTCCAACAATTTTACCCTCTAATTCAAAGCAAATACCGTTAACATTATGATTTTCATCATGAATCCAACTCCAAAGAGTAGCTAAAATCCCTGCATTCATTGGAACTTTGTAGAAATTAGCATATTCATTGTATAATTTTTCCCAATTTACCTTATCTTTTTCTTCTAATTTTCTAATCATTTACTTTAAAATATCAATTTAAATAACTGATTTAATTTATTTATATTCATTTTTAATATAGAAATTTAATATCTTTTTTAAATTTCTAAGCTTGCATGTGATTTCAATCTATTAACTATATCTGAAATAATAACAATTAATTTATTCATCTTTATTATTTAATTATTAACTATTGACATTAAAAATCTATTAATATATTACTATTGATAATTAATGGTTATCAATAGTAATATATATGAATGAAATAATAACTGACATAAAAGCATTACAGGAAGAAACTTTAATAAACCTTCAAAGCTCAAAAGCAAACAATACTGTAAGAGCTTACAAGTCAGATTTTAACGATTTTGGTTTATTCTGTGCACAAAATGGTTTTAAATCTCTTCCATCAGAACCAAAAATAGTTTCATTATATTTAACTCATTTATCAACTAAAGACGTTAAAATAAGCACTTTAAAGCGAAGATTAGTATCAATAGGCGTCATACATAAGCTTAAAGGTCACTATTTAGATACAAAACACCCATCAATTATTGAAAATATAATGGGCATTAAAAGAAGAAAAGGAAGCATTCAAAGAGGTAAAAAACCATTATTAATCAATAGTTTAAAAGAAATTATTAATGTAATTGATGAACAAAAAAAGCAAGATATAAAAAAACTTAGGGACAGGTCAATTATCTTAATCGGCTTCTCAGGTGGTTTTAGAAGAAATGAGATAGTTTCATTAGACTATGAAGATCTAGATTTCGTGCAAGAGGGTCTCAAGATTAACCTCAGAAGGTCTAAAACAGACCAATTTGGTGAAGGCTCTGTAAAAGGACTGCCCTACTTTGACAATTCACAGTATTGCCCAGTTGTTTCAATCCGAAAATGGATTGAAATATCAAAAATAAGTTCTGGAGCATTATTTAGAAGATTTACTAAAGGATCAAAATTATCAGAAAATAGATTAACTGATCAAACAGTTGCTCTACTTATAAAAGAATATTTAAAATTAGCGGGTATAGAAAGCAAAAATTACTCAGGACATAGTTTAAGATCAGGCTTTGCAACATCTGCAGCTGAGTCTGGAGCGGAAGAAAGAAGTATAATGGCTATGACAGGACATAAATCAACAGAAATGGTAAGAAGATATATTAAAGAAGCTAATTTATTTAAAAATAATGCTTTAAACAAAATAAAATTTTAATAAACAAAATTTATTTTTCCCAAAAAAATTTTTTTTTATAATCAATTTCAAAATTCTTTTTAATCATAAAATCGCAAATTAATTTATTGTTAAAATATTTGTGATATTTTTGCTTACCCTTTTCACCAATTTTTTTTAATAAGAGTGGTTTATCTTTATAAAATAAAATTTTATTTATTAAGTCTTTATGATTGTTATAAAATATTGCTTCATTTTTATTAAAAAAATTTTTATAATTAGTTTTGTAGTCAATTAATGTTGGTATACCGTTTCCCATGAATTGAGCTATTCTATCACTACTATAATACTTTACTGACTTGCCTCTGCTTAGATTCAAACCTAATTTACATTTTGATAATTCTTCTAAAAAAGTATTAGCCCAAACAGGTTGTTTTTCTCTAAATCCAAAAAAATTAGATTTAATATTTTTCTGTTTAGAAATTAAGTTAAGTACTTTAACACGTTCATCAACTTTACCTTTTTTGAGGATACCTCTATGAACGCCATGGCTTAAAGCAAAGAAAATATCATATTTAGGTGTTTTGTGTCTTGAAATATTAAGATTATCTATAGATTTATCTACAGGGTTAGGAATATAAAAAACTTTATCTTTGTTATTGATAAAGTCTATTTCATTAGGATGCGTTGTTACAAATGTGGCATCGATCACTGAAAATTTATCTAAAAGTCTTTTCTTGTTTTTGATGTAATCAGGTCCTTTTTTGGTTATAGGGTCTAGAAACCATTGAGATATCTTAACATTGGGTAATGAAGATTTTATTTTTTCTAATGTTTTTAATCTTATTTTGTCTGCATGTCCTAATAATATTAAGTTAGGTTTAAAATTCTCACACACATTAATTAATTTTTTATTAAGTTTTTTTTCACCACTAATATCATTTAAAGTTTTGTTATAATGAGTTTCATCTCGATCGCTAATTTCAAGAACTGCATGATTCAATGAAATCAAGCCATTATTTAATCTTTTGCTTGTATTATAGAAAAGTCTTCCCTCGTATCTATTATTAAAGTTAGTTACATGAACAATTCTTAAATTATTTTTATTAATCTTTGGTTTATGAAGTATTTCTGATCTATATTTATCAGTAATATTCGCAATATATTTATGATCTAAATAAAAATTCTTGTAAGACAATATCTGTAAATTTTTTCTTTTTTTTGTTTGTTTGATAAGATTATTGATTTCTTTAAAGAGTATATTTTTATTAAGTTCTTTTAATTTTACAGCATTAGTAACTGTTTCATTTAAGCCACCTCTATTACTTACAATTACAGCACAACCTCTAGAAGATGCTTCTAAACTTGTTCTGCCAAAAGGTTCTTCCCATCTTGAGCATGTTACAGCTATACTAGATAATTCGTATAATTTTAATATTTGGTCATGATTAAGAAATCCATGTTTGATTAATCTTTCATGATTAAATTCAAGTTTTTCTCTTGGTTCATCTCCAGCGACATGTGCATGCCAATCTTTATGTTTGTCTAAAATTTTAATAATTGTTTTACCAAAAATATCATATCCTTTAGCAGAATTAAGTCTTCCAACAAAAGTAATTATTTTCTTTTTTTTATCAAAATTAATTTTTTTCTTATTTATAGAATGATTAATTATTAAAAACTTATCATCATTTATATAATTTTCGTTAATATTTTTTAAAAATCTTTTTTTAACCCAGTTACTACAAAAAATTATTTTTTCACAATTATTAATCATAAAAATTCTTTCTTTAACAAATCTTGAACCATTCATAGTTAAAGGGTCATTGTGATAATGAAAAACATATTTACGATTTAAATTTTCAGTTAATTGTTTTAAATAGAGAGGTCGATTGTGTATTTCAATTAAAGATGATGGGTTTAAATTTTCTATCTCAATAAATTTTTTAATATATTTTTTTTGATTACTAGTTAATAATAATCGATTAAAAGTTATATTTGTATAATTTGATTTAAACTTTTTTTTAAAATTAGTATTGCCAAATACATGAATATTTTTTCTAAAAATACTATTTAATGATATGTGCTCAACATGTAGTGATACTGCACCAGCATACGTTGGAGAAAAATTTTCTTTATAAGGTAAAATTATTGAAATTTTATTCATTAAAATCTTTTAAAATCATGTTTCTTTTCACTTTATCTTTTTTTAATCTATATTCATATGACATTGCAGCGTTTTTCGTATTAAATTTTCTTTTATAAATGATTTTCCATTTGAGGCCACGTGTTGCCTTAGCCCCTTTATTTGAGTTATGTTTATTTAATCTTAAAGATAGGTTGTTTGTATAACCCACATATGTCTTTTTAATCTTATCACTTATGCATTTCAGCATATAAACATAAAAAACCATAATATTGGCGGTCCCTGGGGGAATCGAACCCCCCTTTGCAGGATGAAAACCAGCTGTCCTAACCGATAGACGAAGGGACCATAAGCTGATCTTTTATTTTAAAAGTTTAAATATATCAAGTCTTATAAAGCTAAATTAAAATATCTTTAATGTTTAACTGTGTTGATTTTTTATTATTCCAAATATTTTCGTGTATTTGAGCAATAACATTAATGTTTTTTTTATATGTTGTCAGGTATTTACCAACATTAGAAATCATACAATTAAAACAAATAGCTTTAATAGATCGTCCAGTTGAAGATTTAAGAATCACTGAGATATGTTTTTTATCTAAAATTAATGTTTTTATAATTTTTAAATTTTTAAATAAAAAGGTTGGTAACGGGTTAGAATTACCAAAAGGTCCCAATCTATTAATATCTTCAACAAAACTAGTGTTAATCGTAGAAGTGGATAATTCTAAATCATATTTTAATATAAAATCAGAATTAAGATTTTTTTTTAAGAAATCTTTCTGAATGAAATCATCTAAAGTTTTAATATTTTTTTTTTTTATAATAAAACCAGCAGCCATATTATGACCACCACCCTTTTCAATTATTTTTTTATCACTTAAAATTTTTATTAAATAACCAATATTATAATTATTTGTTGACCTAGCAGAACCTTTAAAAATATTATTTGAATTAGTAATTACAATAGAAGGTTTGTTAAAATGTTCTTTTAATCTTGCAGCAATGATTCCAATTAACCCTTCGTGAATGTTGGGCTTGTAATAAATTATTATATTTTTATTTTTAGATTCAATTTCTTTAAAATTAATATTTTCTAAAATATCTTTTTCTATCTTTTTTCTTTTATTGTTTAATTCAATTAATTTTTTTGATTTTTGTTTGATTGTATTTAAATTATCTGAAATTAGTAATTCTACACCTAAATTTGAATTTCCAAGTCTACCTCCAGCATTTATTATAGGACCTATCAAAAAACCAAGATCATCTGTTTCAAGTTTTTTATTAATACCCATCAGTTCAAATATTGACTCAAATGCTATATGTTTTTTAATATTAAAATCTTTTAATGCATTTAAAGCTATTAATTTATTAATTTTTCTTAAGGGCATTACATCACAAACTATAGCTAATAAAACGTATATTTGAAAATCCGATATATTAAAATTTGATTTAACTTTTTTAATTAAAATATCTAAAAAAAAATAAGTCAAAGCAGTTGTACATAAATAGTTATATTTTAAATAGCCATTATCTTTTTTTGGATTGATAATGATATTTGATTTTGGATATGGTTTATGAATTTCATGATGATCGATTATTATTGATTTTATATTTTCTTTATTTATGAAATCGATAGCTTCATTTGATGTGGAACCGCAGTCTACTAAAATTATTAATTTTGGTTTTTTTAAAATAAGTTTTTGAAAAAGTTTCTTACTAGCACCATAACCGTCAGATATTCTATTTGGAATATAAAAAAAATGTGGTTGATTGATATAATTAAAAAAACGTACTAATAAAGCTGTAGATGTAGATCCATCAACATCATAGTCACCTAAAATACATATATTCTCTTTATTTTTTATAGTGTCTATTAATAAATCTGTAGCTTTGTTGAAATCATTATTATTAATAAAATCATTATAAGTTTTTAAATCATCATTTATATTATTAATCTCATCATGATCAAAATTTCTTGAAATAATTAATCTTGATAGAATTTCATTAAAATTAAAATCTTGCTTAATTTTTTCTACTAAATTTTTATTAACTTTTCTTTCAATCCATTTTTTACCAGAAACAGATATCATTCATTGATAGGATTATTGGTTTTAACTATTTTTTTAAAATTAGAATCTTTGTGTGTAACAAAAGTTTCAGATATAAATTTATCATTATTAATTGTAATTCCTTTTAAAACATTGCAACTTGTAATACCAGTTGCACAAAATATTGAGTCTCCTCTAACTATTTCATTTAACTCATATTTTTTATCTAAATCTTTTATTCCCATAGATCTAGCTTCATCTATATCTTTCTTCATATCAAAAATAAATCTACCTTGAAAATGGCAATCATAAGTATCCAATGCAGAAGCTGCCAAAACACCCTCGGGACCTCCTCCAATACCTATAAACATATCAACTTTATATTTAGGATCTGATACATACAAAGCACCAAGAACGTCACCATCAGTAATTAATTTAATGTTAACTTCTAAATCTTTAAGTTCATCAATAATTTTTTTATGTCTTGGCCTATCTAAAACACATACTGTTAATGAAGATATTTCTTTACCTTTAAATTTAGATAAATTTTTAATATTTTTTTCCAAGGGATAATCTAAGTCAATTAAACCTTTATCTATTTTCCCTGTTGCTATTTTATTCATATAGGTTTCGGGTGCATTAAATAAATTTCCTTTTTCAGCTATAGCTAAGACTGCAATTCCACCTGGTAAATTATTGGCAACAAAATTTGTTCCTTCCACAGGATCTACAGCAATATCAAAATTTGGTCCATTTTGAGTACCTAAAATTTCCCCTGTATATAGCATAGGTGCCTCATCAAGAGCACCCTCTCCTATAACAACTCTTCCTTTCATATCTATCTTATTTAATTCAGATCTCATTGAGTCAACAGCAGCTTTATCTGCTGCTATTTTGTTTTTTTTACCAGTTAAATACGATGAAGCTAGAGCTGCTTTAGATGTAACATTAATAAATTGATCAATAAATTTTTTATCTATTGTCATTAAATTTTTTCATCAACAAATTCTTCTTGTTTAATTTTAGATTCAAATTCTCTTAAACGCTTATAAACACTAGCTAACTCAATAATTGCTGGCCATGCTTTTAATATATATTGCATAGACCCTTCAACTTTATTAAAAGCTCTAATAATTTGTTGCATTACACCCAAAGTTACTACACCAGCAACTATTGCTGGAGCCAGAAAAACATATGCTGACAATACATTTGTTTGTAAATAAGCCATTCTAGCTATATCAAAATATAAATATCTCATAAAACTTAGAAAGTGAATTTTACGAACGTCATCAAACAACTCTTCTAAAGTTTTTGGTCTTATGTTTTCATTGTCTTCAGCTATAACGAGCATTTTTCTATAGGCCGCCTCTTGTTTTTGTAAGTCATATTCAACACCAACAAGTCTTAAAATATAACCTAAACCCACAAGAAACAATGTGCCACCTATTGTCCATATTAAAGCGCCTGCAACTAAACCGTAATCCCAATCACCGAAAAAAAATATTGGTATACTAATACTTAATCCAAGCAATATTGGTGTGAATTCAATAAGAAGCATTATAGCTTCAATTAAACTTGTTCCTAAATTTTCCATTATTCGTGAAAATTTTACAGTATCTTCCTGTACCCTTTGGGCAGCTCCTTCTATTTTGCGAGCCTTGTCATAGACACTATGGTACCATTCAACCATAGATGTACGCCATCTAAACAAAAAGTGAGATGTGAAAAATTTTATCACAACATAAACGGCTACATATATTCCAGCTAAAGTGATAAATGACAATAAAGCAGCAAAATATTCTTGAATAGTTACAGCGTTTGGTTCTGACAATGCTTTTTGTATCATGTCATAAAATGTACCAAACCAATTATTTATTTTTACATCTATCTTTACCTGTAACCATAAAGAAAGAAGAATTGTTATAGATCCTAACCAAGACCATAATTGCCATTTCTTTTCAGTAAAAAATTTAAACATAGTTTATTTTAAAAAATTATCTGCGTATGACTTTATAACAGTCTTTCTTTTTTTAGGTTCAATTAGTTCAAAATCAATTTTCTTTTTTTTTGCATAGTTAATAGCAAGTTCTTTTGAGGAAAATTCTAATTTTAATTCAGTTAATGTGTCTGATGAACTTTCCCACCCCATTAAAGGATTTTTGGTAGGATTTTTTGTTTTAAATTCTAAAACCCATTTATTAATTTTTCCAGTCCCAGACTGCATTGGGCTTTTATTTGGTATATATATTATAGCTTTACTCATAATGATGGTCGGAGTGGCAGGATTCGAACCTGCGACCCTCTGGTCCCAAACCAGATGCGCTACCAGGCTGCGCTACACTCCGATCCGAGTACTATTACAGCACATTTTAATTATTTAAAAGGATAAAGATATGCAAATTGAAGGTAATTTTAATAGAATCTGATATATAAAAATTATGATTATTGAGTGCTTAAATTGTAATAAAAAATTCAATGTTGATGCTGAGCTTATACCTGAACAGGGTAGATTAATACAATGTGGTTCTTGTGATCACAGTTGGCACTACAAAATTGAAAATATTAACCCACAATCACTAACTACTGATAATGACAATAAACAAAAAATTACAACATTTGAAGATACTCAGAAAGATATAAATAACAAGAATATAATTGATGACGAAGTATCAGTAATAACAAAACAAAAAACAAATACAGAATTACCCAATATTAAAAAAAATATTAAAATTGATAATAAGAAGGTTGAAAAAAAAAGTGTAGTTAATTTTTTTTCTTATTTGTTAGTTTTTATAATTTCTTTTGTAGCTTTGATAATCTTAATAGATACTCTAAAATCTCCCTTAATTAACTTTTTTCCAGGACTAGAGGTTATTTTATTTAACCTTTTTGAAACATTGAAAGATGTAAAACTATTTATTATTGATTTAACTTAATTTTTTTTATGATTAATTATTTGTCTAAACCTTTTAAATGGTTTTTTAAACTAGAAGCAGCAAGTGGTTTAGTTTTATTAATAGCAGCAATAATTGCTCTTATTGTAAGTAATAGTGAATTAAGTGATTTTTATTTTAACTCTTTAGAGAGTTATTTATTTATTGGAATAAATGAATTTGGATTAAAACTTTCAGTACACCATTGGATTAATGATGCTTTAATGGCAATTTTCTTCTTTTTTGTTACTTTAGAAATCAAAAGGGAATTTATTCAAGGCGAACTTTCAAATATCAAACAAGCTCTTTTACCAATTATTGCTGCTGTTGGAGGAATGTTAGTGCCTGCACTTTTTTATGTTTTTATTAATTGGGGCAATGCTGAAACAATAAATGGATGGGCAATACCATCAGCAACAGACATAGCTTTCTCATTAGGAATTTTATCATTATTAGGTTCAAGAGTTCCAATGTCATTAAAAGTTTTTTTAACTGCATTAGCTATCATTGACGATTTAGGAGCCATTTTAATTATTGCTTTTTTTTATTCTGGAGAATTAAGTGTTCCATATCTAAGTCTTATTTTGTTAAGCTATATACTTCTTTTAATTTTAAATAAATTTTCAGTAAAAATATTCACACCTTATTTGTTTATTGGATTACTTATGTGGTTTTTTACATACAAATCAGGTATTCACGCTACTATAGCTGGCGTTTTATTAGCTTCAGTAATCCCACATAGAATAAAAGATAAAGATTTTTCTTTACTTGTCAAAATAGAACATGCAATTTCGCCTTATGTAGCTTTCATGATAATGCCACTCTTTGCATTTGCAAATGCCGGAGTGAATTTAGATGGTTTATCACTGTCTAGTTTAATGGCCCCTGTCCCACTTGGTATTTTATGTGGACTCTTTTTTGGTAAACAAATCGGTGTATTGTTATTTTCCTACATATCAATTAAATTTAAATTTGCCGAAGCTCCAAATAATTCGAATTGGTTAAGTTTGTATGGTGTTTCAATATTAACAGGCATAGGTTTTACGATGAGTTTATTTGTTGGAAACTTAGCCTTTGTAGAAAATACGCAATACATTGATGGTGTTAAGATTGGAGTTTTGACGGGATCATTACTTTCAACTATTTTTGGTTATATTTTGTTGTTGGTTTCAGCTAAAAAATAGATGATAAAGCATAAAATATTAATCTATACTATAATTTTCATGTTCTCATTCTTAACTAAAAGTATTTCAGAAGACACCAAAACATTATTTGACTTTAAGATTAACTCTATAAATGGAGATGAGTTAAACTTTTCAGATTTTCAGGGACAAACATTGCTATTGGTAAATGTTGCAAGTAATTGTGGTTTTACAAAACAGTACGATGATCTTCAAAAATTATATGATGATTTTAAAAATAGAGGATTTACAATTATTGGCATACCATCTAATCAATTTGGAGCTCAAGAACCTGGAACAAGCACTGAAATTAAAGATTTCTGTGAAACTAATTTTAACATTACATTCCCGATGACAAGCAAATATGATGTAAAAGGTAATAATGCTCATCCTATATATTTATGGGCAAAAGAAACTTATGGAAGCTCAACAGTACCTAAGTGGAATTTTCATAAAATTTTGATTAACAAGGATGGTAAAGTTGAAGATACATATGCATCTTTTACCAACCCAATGTCTAAAAAAATTATTAAAAAATTAGAACAAATTTTATAAACTAACTGTTAAACCGTCATAGGCAGGAATAACATTTTTAGGTAATAATTTCTTAATTTTATCATAATCAATATCTGTGTGGAGATTTGTTAGTATTGCTTTCTTTGGTAGAAAAATATCTATCATTTCTAAAGATTTTTTTAAGTTAAAATGAGACGGATGATTTTTGTACCACAAACAATCGATAATCAAATATTTTAGGTTTTTAAAATACCTAAAGTCCTTTTTATAAATTTCACTAACATCACTAATATATGCTATTTTTTTATCTATAATATAACATATAGAATTCACATTACCGTGCCTAACAGTAATTGGAGTGATTTTCATGTTTCTTTTTGAGGTTTTTATAAAAAGTTTTTTTTTGATGCTGTTTAATTTTAATGTAGCTGGATATTCTTTGCTATATCTATTAAAACAATATGAGAAACTTTTCTTTAGATACTTTGAGGTTATTGAATCTGCAAAAATATTTATTGGTGTCTTATTTTTTATATAAAATGATCTTAAGTCATTAATACCATGAGTTTGATCTCCATGCATATGTGAGTAAAAAACTTTATCAATTGATTTAACTTTGTGATTTAACATTTGTTGACGTAAATCGGGCGATGTATCAATCAATATATTTTCTTTGTCTGTTTTGATTAATGCAGAACATCTCGTTCTGTAATTTTTTCTATTTTTTGGGTTACAATTCCCAAAAAAACCATCAGGACGGGGTACACCCATTGAACTTCCACATCCTAAGATTATAAATTTCATCAGACCTAATTAAAAAAAAGTTTATTGAAATTATCTGTTGTAAATTTAACAAGTTCAGTTTTTGATACATTCCTAATTTCTGCTAATTTTTTTGCTGTATAATCGATAAATGCTGGCTCATTCTTTTTACCTCTATTTGGAACGGGAGCTAAAAAAGGACTATCAGTTTCTATCAAAATTTTATCAAAAGGTAAAAATTTAAAAGTTTCTTGTAAATCTGTGGAGTTTTTAAAAGTTATTATCCCACTAGCTGAAAAAAAAGAATTCAATGTTAAAAGTTTTTCAGCAAATTTTTTTGATCCAGTAAAACAATGCATCAAAATTTTTAAATTTTTATTTTTATAACTATTTAAAATATCAAAAGTTTCAACCTCAGCATTTCTAGAGTGAATAATAAGAGGAACATTAGTTTTAATTGAGGCTTCTATATGTTGCTTAAAACTAAAAATCTGTTTATCTTTATCACTATTATTGTAAAAAAAATCTAAACCTGTTTCTCCAATACCAATAATTCTTGAGTTTTTATTCAAATTTTCAACTATAAAATCTGATGTTATTTGATCATATCCGCTTTCATGAGGGTGTATACCTATAGTTCCATAAATCATTTCATCAATTTTAATAATCTTTTTAATTATCTCAAAACTCTTAAGAGTTGTGGAAATTGTTAATAATTTTTCAATACCAATATCTTTTGATCGTTTAATTATATTAGATAAATCGCTAAATAATGGTTCGTGATCTAAATGACAGTGTGAATCAATCATTTATTTTCTCTATCTTTTTAAAAAGTATATCAATTTTATTAATCTTATTGCCTTTAGACAAAAATTCGTTTTGTTGGATTGTAGATATATCTATATCTTTTTCTTTTAAATCAAAAATTTTTAGAGCTTTTAAAGAAGATTCTGGAATAATTGGGTATAGTAAAAAACTAATTTTTCTAACAATTTCAAGAGTTGTATAAACTATGGAATTCAATCTTAAAATGTCGTCTTTCTTTTTCCATGGCTCCTGATCATTAAAATATTTATTTGCTTCAAATAATGAATTAATAATAAAATCAATGTAAAAATTTATGTCCTGATTGTCTATCTTAGATCTTATAGTATCTAGATTATTTTTATATTTATCTAAAATTTCTAAATCATCTTTTTGAAATTCAATTTTTTTTGGTATTGAGCTGTCACAATTCTTAATAGCAAATGCAGTAACTCGTTGGCATAAATTACCAAAATTATTCGCTAAATCGCTATTTATACAATCTTCCAATCTTTCTTGTGAAATATTACCATCATTACCAAAAGATACTTCTTTAATTAAATAGTATCTCAATGGATCTAGCCCATATTCATTTATTATTTCAATTGGATCCAATATATTTCCTTTAGATTTAGACATTTTTTCATTATCTGAAAGAATCCAACCATGCCCATAAACTTTTAAAGGTAATTTTATTTTAGCTGCAAGTAAAAATGCTGGCCAATAGACAGCATGAAATCTAAGAATATCTTTTCCTATTAAATGAATTGATGCGGGCCAAAACTTTTTAAATAGATTGTCCTCTAAATTTGGGTAATTTAATGCACTAATATAATTAGTAAGTGCATCTAACCAAACATATATCACATGATCTTTATTATTGGGGACTTGTATACCCCAAGAAAAACTCTTTCTACTTACTGATAAATCTTTTAATCCACTCTTAACAAAACTAATAACTTCATTTTTTCTAGATTCTGGCGATATGAAGTCAGGGTGAGCTTCATAATAATCAAGTAAAGGTTTTTCCCATTTGGATAATCGAAAAAAATAAGACTCTTCTTCAATCCATTCAACAGATGATTTTGATGAAATAGAAATTTTTTTTCCTTCAATATCCACAATTTCATCTTCTGAATAAAAAGCTTCATCAGATACTGAATACCAACCAGAATATTTTGATAAATAAATATCATCATTTTGTTCAAGTTCGTTCCAAAGATATTGAACACTCAATTTATGTCTTTCTTCAGTTGTTCTTATAAAATCTGTATTAGTTAGATTAAGTGTTTTAGAAAGATCGCGAAAAGTTTTGCTAATTTGATTACAAAATTCTAAAGGTTCAATATTTTGCTTTTCAGCTGATCGTTGAATTTTTAATCCATGTTCATCAGTACCTGTTAAGAAATGAACTTCATAACCATCAATTTTTTTAAATCTTGCAAAGAAATCAGCAATTATAGATGAGTATGCGTGACCCATATGAGGTTTGGCTGAAGGATAATAAATGGGTGTAGTTATATAAAATTTTTTACTCATTTAATATTTTTTCTTTAAATTCCATAAATAAAGTTTCTTCATCTAAATTAAATATTTTTGTAGTATTAATCTTTTTTAAAAAATAATTATACATATTTATCAACTCAATATTTTTAATAGATACATTATTTCTAAAATAAAGCTCTATTAATGAATAGATTAAATCTTTAATGGATACATCTTTCTTAAATTTTTTATCTAATATTATTTTAGAGATTAATTCTTTTAGTTTTAAATTTTTTGAATCAATATTATTTATGTTAGCAAAATTAATTATTCTAAGTAATTGTCCTGGAGTACTATAGTTTGTTATAAATTCTTCATTTAAAAAATTATTTAAATTCTCATTTAATATCTTATTAGTAATATCTATAGACTGTTTATATGTTAGTGAAATCTTAAAATTTAAACATCTAGATTTTAATGTAGGTAAAATTTTTTTATTATTATTTATTAGTATAAAATTAATATTATCATTAGGTTCTTCTAGTATTTTTAATAAAGCATTGACTGAATTTATATTTAAAAGTTCAATATTATCTATTAATACAAACCTAGGTTTTGTATTAAAGGATGATTTATTTAAAGTTAAAATTAAATTTCGAATTTGACCTATGTCGATATTTTTTTTCTCTTCATAAACATCAACTAAAATAAAGTTTGGATTAGATTTGTTTTGAATCAATTTAAATGATTTATTCTCTAAATTTATTTTAAGATTTTTTAAATCATAAGTTCCATTCTCTTCATAAGATAAAATACAATTAATCAAATGATAAGCTAAAGTAGATTTACCAATTCCTTTTTCACCTGAAAAAAGAATCTTGTTGGGTAACTGATTTTTTTTATGTAATTTTAACAAACTGTTTATATGAACATCATGTCCGTATAACTTACTTTGATTGGCTGGATCTATGTTCATTTAATTAATCGATCAATTATACTTAAAATTAAATGTTCATTTTCTTTAATATCTAAATTAGAATTAATTAATTGGTATTTCTTTTTATTAATATTGGATAATTTTATAAAACCTTTTTGAACTTTACTATAAAAACTTATATCAAATTTATCATATCGATTTAAAGATTTTCTTTTTTTTAACCTAGAATATAAATTTATTTTATTAACCACATTGAGAAATGTAAAATCTACTTTAATATGTTTAAGTAAAAATTTATTTAAAGTTTTAATCAAGTTGATATCAACACCCATACCAAAATGCTGATAAGCAATAGTTGAGTCTATAAATCTATCTATAAGTATAACCTTTTTTTTATATGAATTCTTTATGGTGTTTATGTTTTCACTTCTTGCAGCTAAATACAATAATAGATCAGTATTTTTATTAAAATCAGATTTCTTGTTAAGAATAAGTCTTCTTATTTTTTCAGAATTTAAATTACCACCAGGTTCTCTAATTTTTATGTAACTAATTTTTTTTTTATCTAAATATTTTGATACAACTGATATGTGATGACTTTTACCACTGCCCTCTATTCCTTCAAATACAATAATTGGTTTTTTAGACATCACCCCAAATAAGGTAATTAAGAGATTTTAGTAGCTTTGAAAAAAAGTTTACTTTTTTTATTTCTTCCGATGCTAACAAGTCATATTCACCAACCAATTCATCATCATAAACTACTTTTAAGGTAGCAATTTTTTCATTTTTGCTAACTGGTGCTTCAATAGGACCATCATATTTAACAGAAACTTTTAATAATTTTTTTTTTGCTTTTTTAATTGTTTTGTAAATATCTTGATTACTATAAGCTATAACAAAATCCTTTTTTCCTAGCCAAACATCAATCTTGTAAAAAGGTATGTTAGCTTTTGCAATATTTACTAAATCATAATTAGTTAAACCATAGGTAAGTAATTTAGAGCTTTCTCTTGATCTTGCATTTTTAGACTCAAATCCACTACCAACTGCTATTAGTCTTCTGCCATTTCTGTTAACAGAAGAAGCAAGAGAATATTTTTCAACAGCAAGGTATCCAGTTTTTATTCCATCAGCTCCAAGATTTTTATACAGTAGAGGGTTTCTATTACCTTGTGATATGGGATCTCCACCAGTCCTATCCCATGTAAACTCTTTTTCTGAGAACCATTTATAAAACTCTGGGTGTTCTTTAATTAAATATTTAGACATTTTTAAAATATCTCTTACGGTGGAATGATTTTCAGAGTCATTAATGCCTGAAGAATTTGCAAAATTTGTATTTTCCATATCTAATTCTTTTGCTTTTGCGGTCATTAGTATAGCAAACTCTTCTTCGGTGCCTGCAATACCTTCAGCTAGTGCAACGCAAGCATCATTTCCTGAAGCAATTATTATACCTTTAAGTAAGTTTTCAACTGATACCTCGTCTCCTACCATTATAAACATTGAAGAATAACCTGATGTTGAAAGTCTCCATGCTTTTTCAGATATAATAAATTTTTCATCTAGTTTAATGTCGCCAGATTTAATTAAATCAAAAGCAATTATAGAAGTCATAATTTTTGTCATTGAGGCTGGATAAATTGATTTATCAGCATCTTTTTCATAAAGAATTTCACCTGAATGGTAATCTTGAAGTATTGCAGTTCGTACTTTAACATCAAAATCTGCAACAACAAACTGTGTATAGCAAAAATTAATAACGATAAATATTAATATTTTTTTAATCATTTTTTATAATTTCTAAATTTTCAAAATTTAATAATTTTATTTTGTTAAATGAGTCTTCAAGTTTTTTTATATCATTAAAAGGTCCTAATAATACCCTATATTTTGTTTTTGATAATTTCTTAATAAAAGGATCATTTAAACTAGTTTCATTTTTTATCCTATCTGCCATATTTTTTGCAGAGTCTTTATAATAAAAATCAGCAACTTTTATTGAATAAAGAAATTTGCTAACTTTAATTATTTTTTCTTTTTTGATTGTAGAGTCTAAATTATCAATTTTAATGCCATCTACTGGAGCTTTCTCTGCTACATTTTTTTCTTCATCAAAAATTTTTGCTTTTTTTGCAATAAAAGTTGAGTTTTGAGAAATTAAAACTAAATCAATATAAGGTTCTTTTGTATTAAGAGATAATTCTTCTACAATTCTATCTGTAATAACAGAATTATAAAAATCTGAAAACACAACTTTATTAGAGACAACTTTTGCTATAATTGTTTTTTCATTAATAGGATTAGTAATTTTTACAAAAGAATTTTTTTTCAAATTTTTATGAAAAATAAGTAATCCCCTGGTATTAATTTTTTTTGAAATTTTCTTTTTCTTTATTAAGCTCTCATCGTAAACTAATGCAAAACCAGAATTTTTATATTTTAACAATGATGGTTGATTTATTGATTTTTCATTTAAACCATATTCATTACATCCAGCTAGTAAAAGTACTAAAATTATTATGATTATATTTTTATAATTCATTGTTAAATTTATCTTTTAATGTGCAAACAGCTAATGAGAATCTTAATGACCTATTCCATTTTAATATTATTTCATAATTTTCAAAAACAATATATGCTGGACTTAAATTTTCTGCATCGGGTATAATATCCTTATCTGGTGTTATTATCGCTACTGCTAAATTATCAAATCTTTTATCTAATAAATTGCTGTTAGCAATATATTTTCTAAAATATTTTAATTTTTTTTTGTCATGAAGTTTTTTTGCTGAGAAATTTAAATATTTTTTGGGGATGTTGTTTGTTAATTTTATTTTATAAAAACATGGTTGTTGTTTTTTCCAGCCAATTTTACCCAAATAATTAGCTGCTGATGCATATGCATCATTATTATTTTTAAGATCTATATAATTATTATTGTCATAATCTATTGCATAATTTTTCATTGTAGATGGCATAAATTGGAAAAATCCAAAAGCCCCTGCCCAAGAACCATAAAGTGTTTTGTAATCAATCTGTTTGTTTTCAATTAATTTTAGCAAGATTAATAATTCGTTTGAAAAAAATTCAGATCGCCTTTCGTCAAAACTTAGAGTAGCTAATGAAGACAAAATATCCATTTTACCGACATAAGTGCCAAAGTTAGTTTCAATTCCCATTAAAGATAATAATAATTCTTTTTCAATATTATAATTCTTTTCTATAGTGTTTATTAGATTCAAATTCTTTTTGTAAAAATTAATTCCTTTTAAAACTTTTTTAGTAGAAGTTCTTTTTGAAATATAAGTTTTCGTATCTTCGTAAAACTCAGGTTGATATCTGTCATACTTGATAACGTTTGGTAGAAATTTTATATTTGCAAGAACAGTGTCAAAAGTTTCTTCAGAGATATCATTTTGTAACGCAACTTTTTTAAAACCTTTTTTCCATTCTTGGAATTTAATGTCGTTATTAGGATATGCAGTAGTAATACTAAAAATTATGATTATTAAAATATATTTAATTAGACTCATATAAATCCTTTAAATATATAATTACAGCAATCCAGATAAAAATAAAGCTAACTAATTTTGTAACTGAAAAAGGTTCGTTATAATAAAAATAACCTAGTAAAAACTGTAATGTAGGTGTTATATAAAAAATCATTCCGGTAGCCCCTAAACCACATAACTCAACCCCACGTACATATAAAAATAAAGGTATTACAGTCATAGGTCCTGCTAGAAAAATAAACAGCATCATTGGTGGATCTGATAATTGAAAATCATTATGGCCATTAATTGTTATTAGATAAAAAGCAGTTAACGCAAAAGGTAATATATAAAGACTTTCAATTAATAGTCCTACGTCAGTATCAACATTAATTTTTTTTCTTAATAGATTGTAAAAACCCCAACTAAAAGCAACTATTAAACCAACCCAAGGTAAAGATTTAAAACTTACAAATATTAAATACAGAATTGAAACAACAACTAGAATTATTGAAAAAATTCTTTTTTTATTAAGTGTTTCTTTAAAAAAAATATAACCAAGTAAAACACTTAATATTGGCATCATAAAATAACCAAAACTAGCATCAATTATCCTATTTGTTGCAATTGCATATATCCATACAGCCCAATTTATAAAAATTAATAAACTAGAAAAAAATAAGTAAAACAAATTTTTTTTGCTTCTAACTATTTTAAAAAAAATACTCCATTTTGAAAAAAGAAAAGTTGTTATAACTAGTGTAAACGTAGTCCATAAACATCTGTGCACTACTACTTCGATATGACCTATAAACGTAATATATTTAAAATACAAAACACCAAAAAAACCCCACCAAAAAGAACCGAAACCAGCTAACAACAACCCTTTATTAAATTCTTTATTCATATTAGATAAGATTTTAAATATTAATAGGTTTTATTAGAACATTTTATGGTTGAATTAAATAATTATAATAATAAAACCTTTTTCACGGAGAGATGGCAGAGTGGTTGAATGCACCGGTCTTGAAAACCGGCAAAGGGGCAACTCTTTCCTGAGTTCGAATCTCAGTCTCTCCGCCACTATTTTTGCTTATTATATTTAAAATTTTTAAATAAAAGATTAATTTTATTCTCTGCTAAATCAAAGTCTGTAGCTAAACCATTAAAAAAATTATAAAGATTATTGTCATCAATATCTAACAACTTTTCTAAATCAATAAGATCTTCATTATTTAATTCGTCAATATATCTTTTTGTAAAGGCACCTAATAATTTGTCCATTTCTTTTGTGCCACGGTAGTTAGACCGATAAATAATTTTTTTTTTTAATTGTTCTATATTGAGCATCATTATTAGATTATATATTAGTTGTTAATGGATAATAAAAGTAATTATAAATATTTGTTGTCAGACTTAACTTCATTAAAAGGTGTTGGTGCCAAAACTACAAATTTATTAAAGAAAAAAAAGATCAATAATATCTTTGATTTATTATGGAAATTGCCAAAATCTTATACTGATAGAAGTATATCATCAAAAATTAAAGATTTAAAAATTGGTGAAAACCAAACTATCACTATAACACCTAAAAAGTATTCATTCCCTAGAGTTAGAAATTTACCAAATAGAGTTTTGTGTTCAGATGAAACTGGAGAAATTGATTGTATTTTTTTTAACAGTTATGAAGGGTATGTTCGAAAAATCTTACCCTTAGGAAAAGAAATAACCATAAGTGGTAAGATTGGATATTTTAGAAACAAGTACCAGCTTACCAATCCTAAATATATATCTGAAGACTCGTCTTTAATTAAACAAAAACATAATACATATTCTTTAACAGAAGGAATTTCAGAAAAATTATATAATAGAATTATAAACCAGATAATTGATAAATTGCCAATTTTAAATGAATGGCATTCAAAAGAAATACTAAATAAATTTAATAATATTAATTGGAATGACTCTATCAAAAAATTACATGATCCTGAAAATATTGGAAATTATAAAAAAAATTTTTATCAGCGACTTGCATATGATGAAATATTTTCAACATTTTTAGTAAACTCCGAAATAAGAAAAAAAATTAAAAAAATTAAAAAAAAAAATAAAATTTTTAATAAAAAAAATCAAAATCACATAATCAACAAATTAGATTTTTCTCTTACTAAAGATCAAAAAAAAACATTAGATGAAATAAATAGAGATTTATGTTCATCAAAAAAAATGTTTAGGTTATTACAAGGTGATGTTGGTAGTGGAAAAACTATAGTTTCACTATTAGCTGCATGCAATACTATAATGTCGGGTTTTCAAGTAGCTGTAATGGCTCCAACTGAAATTTTAGCAAGACAACATTACAATCTTGCAAAAAAAATATTTCCTAAAAACTTAAAAATCCAACTAATTTCAGGTAAATCTGATTATAAAACTAAAAAGGATATTTTGAATAAATTAACAACAAACGAAATTAATATAATTTTTGGCACACATGCAATTTTTCAAAAAAAGGTAATTTATAAAAACTTAGGTTTAATCATTATTGATGAACAACACAAGTTTGGAGTTAATCAAAGAAAAAGGTTATCTGATAAAGGCGGTAATAACTGTGATGTCTTATTAATGACTGCTACTCCAATTCCTAGAACCTTAACTATGACCATGTATGGAGATATGGACCTTTCGATTATTGCTGAAAAACCAAAGTTAAGAAAACCTATTAAAACTTATAGTAAGTTAGAAAGTAAAATTGACGATATAATTAAATTTATTAAAAAAGAAATTAAAGCTGGAAATCAAATATTTTGGGTATGTCCACTAATTGAAGAATCTAAAAAATTAGATCACTCATCAGCTATTAAAAAATTTGAATATCTTGAAAAACTTTTTCCTAATCAAGTTTCTTTACTACATGGCAAAACTGACATTGAAGAAAAAGAAATAATATTAAATAGATTTTTAAAAAATGAGTTTAAAATTCTAGTTTCTACAACTATTATCGAGGTTGGAATTGATTTCCCTAATGCAAATGTAATAATAATAGAAAATGCTAATAAATTTGGGTTATCACAATTACACCAATTAAGAGGTCGTGTTGGAAGAGGCAATAAAAACTCGACATGTATACTCATGTTTAAATCTAATTTGAGTGAAAATGCAAAAAAAAGAATAAATATTCTAAAAAATTCAAATGATGGTTTTTATATTTCAGAAGAAGATATGAAAATTAGAGGTTTTGGTGATATTCTAGGTTTTAAACAGAGTGGTATAAAAAATTTTAAATTAGCAGACCCTATTCATAATAATGATCTTTTTTTATTAGCTGAAAAAGAAATGAGAAGAATTGAGCAATCAAATGAAGATATAGGTAAATTTAAACCACTAATAAAATTATATGACAGAGCGGATATTATTAATGATATTGCTTAAGTTTTTTTATCAGAAGTACCTGCTGAAACTATAAATTTTGAAGCTTCCTCAAAAGTCATATTTAAGTAAATAACATCTTCTATTGGAAACATTAGTAAAAATCCACTTGTAGGATTTGGTGTCGTTGGCACGAAAACGTTAATTAGTTTTTTATTGGTTTTAACTGCCATCTCACCATCATTCTCTTTAGTGGCAAATCCAACAGCCCAAACATCTTTTCTTGGATATTCAATAAGAACAACACTTTTTTGTTTATCGTCAGATTTAGAAAATGTTTCTGTCATTTGAACGATTGCAGAATAAACTGTTCTTAAAAATGGTATTCTTTTAAAAAGATCATCAATCAATTTTAAAATACGTCTGCCAAAAAATGACAAGGAAAGACCCCCAACTATAGTTATTAAAATTATAGAAATAAAAATTTCTACACCGGGGATATTAAATGGAAGATAGTGATTAGGATTAATATTTTTTGGAATTATTTTTGATGATATGCCTATTAAAATTTTACTAAGATAAAGAGTAAACCCAATAGGTATTAAAACAACAACACCAGTAATAAAATAATTTCTTAAAGTTAATGATATAGATTTTCTTTTTGAATTTTTGGTCATAAAACTAATTAAAACTTAAATATATTGCAAATGTAATAGCTACAATAAAAAGAAAAAGCGAAATTTTTATTATAAAGATTCATGTTATGATGATATTAACAATTTTATATAAAAATGAATAGAAGAAAATTTTTATCTTATATGGGTTGTAGTTGCTGTGGTTTCATTATGCCATCTTGTACAACCACACCTATTACTGAAAGAAAGCAGTTAAAAATAGTTTCTGAAGCTAAATTAAATGCAAGAGCTGCTCAAATATATGAAAAGATTAAAGAAAAAGAAAAACTAAGTGATGATATCAAAACTCTTAATGAAATTAAAGAGATTGGTAAAAAAATGGAAGACTCAATTTCTGCATACTTCAATAATGTTGGAGTCGAAGATCCAACAATAAATTTTGATTGGGAATATATTTTAATTGATAAAAAAAAGGTAAGAAATGCATGGTGTATGCCAGGTGGAAAAATAGCTGTGTACACTGGTATTCTTGAGGCCACTAAAAATACAAATGGTCTTGCTGCAGTAATGGGGCATGAAATTGCTCACGCTGTAGCCAAACATTCTGTCGAGAGGGCAAGCAGAAGTGTGTTATTAAATACAGGAACACAATTAATAGATATTTTTAGTGGAGGTAAATTATCTCAAGTTAATAGAACTACAGGAATTAATACTGTAGGATTATTATCACAGATTGGATTGATGAACCCTTTTAACAGAAAGCAAGAGAGTGAAGCTGATTATTTGGGTATGATTTTTTCATCTTTATCAGGGTATGATATTAGAGAAACAGTAAAAATTTGGGAAAGAATGAAAAAATTAAATAAAGGTAAAGCTCCACCTGAATTTATGAGCACACATCCCTCATCTGAAAATAGAATAAAAAATTTAAATGATAAAATGAATGAAGTTATATTGGAATACCCACCAATAAAGATTTCATAAATATAATGGTGAGCCCTGATGGACTCGAACCATCGACCCATTCCTTAAAAGGGAATTGCTCTACCAACTGAGCTAAGGGCCCCAAAATATTCATAATGAATAATTGTTATATACAGAATTATATTAATAATTCAAACAGCAATTTTAACTAAAAATTGTTAATCTCTTACAACTTATCAATGTATTTATCATGAAATTCGTCAAATGTACCTTCATTAATATTTTTTCTTATTGAAGACATTAGTTCCTGATAAAAATTAATATTATGAAGAGTAAGTAGCATTGAAGCCAATATTTCGTTTGTATTAAATAAATGATTTAAATAATTTTTTGAATATTTGTTCAAATTTAGATTATTGCAATTTTTATCTAATGGTGTGTTATCAGACTGATACTTTTTATTTTTAATATTAATTCTTCCTTCCCAAGTAAAAGCTAAACCAGTTCTTCCAGATCTAGTTGGCAACACACAGTCAAACATATCTATACCTCTTTTAACAGCACCCAACATATCTGACGGAGTTCCTACCCCCATCAAATAATGTGGTTTTTCTAATGGTAAAAATTCTTTTATATCATCCAAGACTTTAAACATTTCATTTTGAGACTCTCCAACAGCTAATCCGCCCATAGCATAACCATCAAAACCAATATTGATTAGTTCATTTAATGATTGAATTCTTAAGTCTTTAAAAAGTCCTCCTTGAACTATACCAAATAAAGCTTTGTGCGGATTATTGCCAAAAGCTTTTTTTGATCTTTCTGCCCAATATAAAGAAAGCTCCATTGATTTTTTAATCAGATTATAATCATTAGAATTTTTAGGACATTCATCCATAATCATTACTATGTCAGAGTTAAGGCCCAGTTGAATTCTTATACTTTCTTCTGGGCTTAAAAAAAACTTTTTTCCATCAACATGTGAGTTAAATATTGCACCTTTTTCTCTATCAATTTTATTTAGTTTTGATAGCGACATCACTTGGAAACCTCCTGAGTCAGTTAGAATTGGAAGGTCACAGTTCATAAAATTATGCAATCCTCCAACAGACTGGATTCTTTCTACACCAGGTCTGATCATTAAATGATAAGTATTGGATAAAATTATTTCTGATCCTGTTTTTTTTATATCATCTATGGTACAAGCTTTAACTGTAGCTTGGGTGCCAACAGGCATAAATGCTGGTGTATTAATATTACCTCTTTGTGTCTCAATTAAACCTGTTCTTGCAAAGTTATCTTCATTTAAAACTTTGAAGGCAAAATTTTTCATTGCCATTTATAGAATTATAATGATTTAAAACTGATAATTTTATCAGGATCAGATACGGCACCATTATTACTATCATCGCCTCTTTTAATTTTATCTACAAGCTCCATACCATCCAAAACTTTCCCAAAAACTGTATATTGTCTATCTAAGAAAGGAGCTGCTTTAAAACAGATAAAAAATTGACTATTTGCACTATCGGGATCTGATGATCTTGCCATTGATAAGGTTCCTCTATCGTGTGGTACACTACTAAATTCTTGTTTTAAATCAGGTAAATCTGAGCCACCCATACCAGCTCTTCTTAAATCAAAGTCACTAGAGTCTGAATTACCAAATTTTACGTCACCAGTTTGAGCCATAAAACCATCAATAACTCTATGAAAAACTACATTATCATATTTGCCACTATCTGCTAATTCTTTAATTCTTTTAACATGGTTTGGAGCAACGTCTTCAAATAATTCAATTTTTACATCGCCGTCTTTTAATTTTAAAATCATTATATTCTCCTGTGCTATTGATTGATTGGTAATTAAAAAAAATAAAACTAATAATAATACTAAAAATTTATTCATATTTCTCTTTTAGAGATTTAATTGTGCTTTTGGTAGTAAATTTTTTTATGTCTCCATTTAATTTGGTGATTTCTTTTACAAATCTGGAAGAAATTATTTGATTTTCAACATCAGACATTAAAAATATTGTTTCAACATTATTATTTAGCTTCCTATTCATTCCAGCTAATTGAAATTCATACTCAAAGTCAGATACAGCTCTCAAACCTCTAAGAATTATATTTGATTTATATTTTTTACATAAGTCCGTTGTAAGCGTGCTAAATGAAACTACTGAAATTTTTTTTTTATTAAGTTTAAGATCTTTAAATAAAGCTTTATTGACAATATCTATTCTTTCTTCAGTGCTGAATAGGTAGTTTTTATTACTCACATTTGATACACCAACAACAATTTTGTCAAACAACTTTAGAGCTTTTTTAATTACATCAATATGACCATAGGTAATAGGATCAAATGTACCTGGATAAATAGCAACTTTATTCATCATATTAAATTATCATCAATTTTTATTGCAGAAACTACCTTTTCTTCTCCAGATAATTTAATAATTCTTACGCCTTGAGTGTTTCTTCCGGCAGATCTAATTTCTTTAACAGCCACTCTTATTACTCTTCCCTTGTTTGTTGATATTAAGATTTCATCACCTTCGTAGACTGGAAATGATGATGTAATATTGCCATTTCTAGGTGAATTAACAATTCCAATTATACCTTTACCACCTCGATTAGTTAACCTGTAATCAGTGTGAGATGTCTTTTTTCCAAATCCATTTTCACTTATTGATAAAACAAATTTTTCTTTAGCTTTAATTTCAGATTTTTCATCTTTAGACTTTTTGCCATTTTTTTTAGTTTTATCATTATCAATAACAGACAAAGATACTATTTGATCATTAGATGCTAACTCTATTCCCTTAATTCCTTTGGAAGATCGCCCTTTAAATACTCTTAATTTTTTTGCTTCAAATCTAATGCACTTTCCAAATTTAGTACTCAAAATAACATCTTGATCATCTTGACAAATTTTTACACCGACAATTTTATCATTATTGTCTAGTTTCATAGCAATTTTACCTGAAGCATTTATAGATAAAAAATCTTCTAAACTATTTTTTCTAACTTTTCCTAGAGCTGTTGCAAAAACTATTTGATAATTTTTAGAGTCAGTTTCATTTTCTGGCATTGGCATAATAGAGCTTATAGATTGGTGGTTTTTTAACGGTAAAATATTAAATAAAGATTTGCCTTTTGAAGTTGTTGAGCCTTCTGGAATTTTCCAGGCTTTAACTTTATAAACTAATCCTTCTGTTGAAAAGAAAAGAACAGAGGTGTGTGTGTTTACTGATAGTGTTTGTATTACAGAGTCTTGGTCTCTTGTAGTAATGCCAGATTTGCCTTTACCGCCTCTTTTTTGTTGCTTAACACCATCTAAAGATCCTCTTTTAATATATCCTTGAAGAGTAACAGTTATTATAACTGATTGTTTTTGGATTGTTTCCTCAATATCATAATTTAATACAGCATCTATAATTTTTGTTCTTCTTGGGACTGCAAATTTTTCCTTAATACTCTTTAATTCTTCACTTATCACTTTCAAAAGTTCTTTTTTAGAAGATATAATTTTTTTAAATTTAGTGATTAACTCTGCAAGTTTTTTAATTTCAACTTCAATTTCATTAATTCCAAGTGCTGTTAGTTTTTGTAATCTTAACTCTAAGATAGCTACAACCTGCGGCTCAGATAGTGAGTAAAGATTTTTACTTTTTTTACCTTCTACTAAAGAAATCAATTTTTGAGTTCTATTAATTTTCCATTTTGTTTTTAAAATAGATTGTTTTGCATCATCCGGAGTTTTTGATGAACGAATAATTTTTATAATTTTATCTAAATTTTCAACAGAAACAGATAAGCCTAATAGGATGTGAGCTCTTTCTTCTGCCTTTGCTAGATCAAATTTGGTTTTCTTTATAACTACGTCTTCTCTAAAAGATAGGAAATTAGATAAAAAATCTTTGAGGTTGCAAGTTTTTGGTTTTCCCTCCACAATAGCTAGTGTGTTAAAACCAAAAGAACTTTCTATTTGAGTATTCTTATAAAGTTGTCTTTTAATAGTTTCCGGTTCAACACCATTTCTTAAATCAATAGCTACTCTTATGCCCTCTCTATTAGACTCATCTCTAATATCTTTTATACCTTCAATTTTTTTCTCTCTTACTAATTGAGCAATTCTCTCGTTTAAAACTGATTTATTAACTTGGTATGGAATAGACGTGATTACTAATCTATCTCTTCCATTTTTTAAAGACTCCGCTGACACTTCACCTCTAATTTTAAATGACCCTCTACCATTATTATAACCCTGCTTAATTATATCTTTACCAATAATAACGCCACCAGTTGGAAAATCTGGGCCAGGAATATGTTTCATCAACTCTTTAATCTTTATATCTTTGTTTTCAATTAAAGCTAAAGTCCCATCAATAATTTCACCTAAATTATGGGGAGGAATACTAGTTGCCATACCAACAGCTATACCACCTGCTCCATTAACTAAAAGATTTGGATATTGTGCCGGTAAAACTGTAGGTTCTTTTTCTGTTTCATCGTAATTACTTTTGTAAGAAACTGTATTTTTTTCAATGTCATCAATTAGAAATTGAGAAACTTTTGAAAGTCTTGTTTCGGTATATCTCATGGCTGCCGCAGGATCTCCGTCTATTGATCCAAAATTCCCTTGGCCTTGCACTAATGGTAAACTCATTGAAAAATCCTGAACCATTCTAACCAAAGCATCATAAACAGATTGATCACCATGTGGGTGATATTTACCAATTACATCACCAACAATTCTTGCAGATTTTCTAAATTGTTTCGACCAATCGTAACCACCTTTATACATTGCGTATAAAATTCTTCTGTGTACCGGTTTCAAACCATCTCTTACATCGGGTAAAGCACGACTAACAATAACGCTCATAGCATAAGATAAATATGATGAGCTCATCTCATCATGCATTGTGATTAATTTTATATTATTATCTTTAGGTGCTTCAGTTTTTTGCATAAGTATTAAAATGGAATTTCGTCATCCATTTCATTTGACACTTGAGACGAATCCTCAATATTGTTTT
>Ga0233434_1000791_pt1 | contig 33872 bp, 46 predicted proteins | sample SI_122_August201_4_FD_182738 | JGI IMG/M metagenome (GOLD analysis project Ga0233434, IMG submission 182738) | Seawater microbial communities from Saanich Inlet, British Columbia, Canada - SI_122_August2016_120_MG | ecosystem: Environmental > Aquatic > Marine > Inlet | place: Canada: British...
TGCTTCAGATATACTCAGAGGGGCTCCACGGTTCACTATGGTTTTTAGTGAACCTCAGTGATTCTCAGAGAACCACAGAGCATTTTTTAGACGCTGAGAAGTGCGCGAGGACAGTACATGACAGAGCGTGCATGGCGAATATCTGAGCTTACAGGGCTCAATGGTTTTCTGATATAAAAAGATTTCAAAATTCTCCAAGATTCTCCATGATTTCAAAGTTTTCTCCAAGGCACTATCTTGGTCTACCAGAATAATACCATGTATCCCATTTTGTTTCACAATATTTAACCAAAGCATTATTAGTTAAATGTTTCGGTGAATTTTCTAAACAATTAACAGTAAAATCATTTGCACGAATTATATTTTGATGTGCATCCTGTCTATCAAAACAACCAAACAACCCAATACATAATATAAAAATTATCACTATATTTTTCTTATTTCTCATAATTATTCTCCATTCTCAAAGTTTTCCATATTTCCATTCTCAAAAAATTCTCCAAGAAAAAATCGGGGTGTCAGGATTTGAACCTGAGACCCCCTGCTCCCAAAGCAGGTACGCTACCAAACTGCGCTACACCCCGATAATATCCAAGTAAACACTATAATCAAACCAAGACATTGTAAGATTACCCCAACAACCAAGCACCAATACTCCCACGGTTTCAGACTCATAACGGCAGATCGTCTATGGTATCTGCAGCACCGTCTATGGCATCGTGCATTGGGTTACCAGCCAACGGAACTACAGAGACAACAGCCCCAGTTACTCTCAGAGGCACCGTAACGACTTTAGTTATCACACAACCGTAGCAAAACAGCATAATGAATAGTAATACATTTCTCATTTGTTTCTCCTTATATAATCAATAGTTACCCATACCGTCAAAACAATGAACGGCAGTATCATTCCAAGAACCTCTATTGTACTCATAGTTTCACCCCAAGTAATTAAACCATCCTGTTATAATGTACTTCTTATGGTATTCAGAGATTTCTCCCTTATGGGTATGAGTCCAATCAGATGGCCAGATTAAAGTCAAACCCTTCTTAGCAGGCGTAATGACATCCTGATACAAAAACTCTGTACCACCGTCAGGCACATCATTCAAGTATGTCATAAACACCAGACACCTACTCATGTGAGCAATACCTGCACGTTCGCAATGCCAGGCTTTGAATCCTTCAGTGGGTTCATATTTTTGTAAGTTAATTCTCTCAGTTATACCGTATTGCTCCATGTGATTTGCACGTTCAAATCTTTTCTCATATTCAGTAATAGACAGGTTTAACTCTTTCATATAATCCCAAAGGATTTCTATGTCATCGTGGTTATGTGGATAGAATGTAATATCAGTACTTTCTTTTGTAGCTGGGTGACTCACCAATTCATTCTTGTGTTCATCGCAAGTACCATATACCTCGCCATTTGTATGACGGTCAGGGTTGTTGTTAAAGTACTCTACAAGGTTATCACAGATACTTGCCTTCATGTAGTTACCGTGAATAAAATAATGTTTTGGTAATTTGTACAGTTTCATTCTTTACCCTCAGATTTTTCTTGTAGTTTATTATAATAAACATTAGATTGTCTACGGGACTCAGCTAAGAATTTCTGTAGGATATCAATATGATCTATCAACTCTATAATTACACTAGAATTCGTTCCTTCTGGATATGTGTAATCAGGTGTAGCATTAATCATAGTACTTCTTAATTTATCTAATTTATCTTTATTCATTTGTTTCTCCTTTAAATTTGGTGCAATGGAATCCCTTATAACAGGATATTTAAGGCTGTACATAGGGGCCACTCCTCTCGGAGCATACTTCACCTGATCCATATGTACAGAGGAAACGTCTTGCCATATACCCCCTGTTGTTCATCCTAACGGTTATGCAGAACCGAGCCTCATCACCGGCTTAGCATCTACTATTTGGGGTTAACCAAACTTCAATCGTGTGTAGCACACTAGTCATGGGAAACCACAACGCGTCTCTTAATCTTTATATTCACCTTCACCAGATAATCCTTTTCCTACTCTCTCTACATTCTCTAAGAGATTTTCTGGCCAATACCCTTTAGGACATTTAGAATCCCTAAAGAGTACCTTTGCTGGTAAGTAACATTTACATACGTTACAACCTTTCTCTATTAGTAATTTATTGCCAGAAGTTTTAATACCGTAGTATTCGCATTCCTTACAAATGTCATACCTGCCTTTACTCTTTTCTTCTGTTGTGAATCCACTTGTTACTGCTTGTCCAAAGTCTTTTACTCTATCGAGTTTTTCAGACATCCAATCGTTTATACTCATATAGTTTCCTCTTTAATACCCATAATATTTTTTAATCCTCTATTTTGTTTCACCAGTTACTATATCATTATCAAATACTTCAGCACTACCATATACTTTAGCATTATCAAATACTTGAGCATCATCATATACTTGAGCACTACCATATACTTCAGCATTATCAAATACTTTAGCATCATCATATACTTGAGCACTACCATATACTTTAGCATTACCAAATACTTGAGCATCACCAAATACTTTAGCATCATCATATACTTGAGCACTACCATATACTTGAGCATCACCAAATACCGTAGCACTACCATATACTTTAGCATCATCATATACTTGAGCACTACCATATACTTGAGCACTACCATATACTTTAGCATCACCAAATACCGTAGCATTTTCACCAACATAAACAGAATCATCTACTTGAGCAGTATCTGCTACCCAACCATTACCATACTCATGTTTATGAGCTGGGACTTTTCCATTTCCATCATCAAAATCATACTCATCATCCTTGGCTATTTCATTATCCTCTACTTCCTCATTATTCTCCTTTTTAAAAGCAACTAAATCTTCTTCCAGCATATTGTATTTTAAAACATCCTCAAATGATTTCAGAAGTTTCTTTATTGCAACAATATCTTTTTTCTTATTGTGATGGAACATACCATAATTATTTTTTGTATCATCATATCGTTGTTCTAGCATCGTACTAATATTACTGTATTGTTCTTTTAATGATTCTACTACAATTTTATCAGCTGCATCATAATCAATTTCTACATTAATACCCATTTGTTTTCTCCTCTATTTTGTTTCACCAGTTACTATATCATTATCAGCTACACGAGCATCACCGTATACTACAGCCCTACCATATACTTTAGCATTACCATATACTTTAGCATCACCAAATACTTACACGAGCATCACCAAATACTTTAGCATTACCACATACTTTAGCATCACCACATACTTCAGCACTACCATATACTTTAGCATTACCACATACTTTAGCATCACCATATACTTCAGCACTACCATATACTTGAGCATCACCACATACTTCAGCATCACCGTATACATGAACATCATCATATACTTGAGCATTACCGTATACTTTAGCATAACCACATACTTCAGCATCACCACATACATGAACATCATCATATACTTTAGCATAACCAAATACTACAGCATTATCATATACTTGAGCATCACCGTATACTACAGCATTACCGTATACTTTAGCATTATCATATACTTTAGATTTACCACATACTTTAGCATTACCACATACATGAACATCATCATATACTTGAGCATTACCAAATACTTTAGCATCACCAAATACTTGAGCATTATCACATACTTTAACACTACCATATACTTTAGCATTACCAAATACTTTAGCATCACCAAATACTTCAGCATTACCGTATACTTGAGCATTACCGTATACTTGAGCATTTTCACCAACATAAACAGAATCATCTACTTCAGCGGTATCTGCTACCCAACCACCACCTTTTTCATGTTTATGTGCTGAAACTTTTCCATTTCCATCATCAAAATCATACTCATCATCAAAATCATACTCATCATCCTTGGCTATTTCATTATCCTCTACTTCCTCTTCACCAAATAACTCAGCAATAGTATTAGGTTGATATGTCCAAGCCAACAATGCAGGTTCAAGAAGTTGTTCTTTAAATTCATAAATATCCATATCATCTTGATCCCACTCAATTTCTACTCTTCGCTTTCCCTTCAAATGTTCTAATGTTTCTTCTAAAACAATCTTCATAATCATTCTCCTTTGTTTTTATTTATGTAGTCACTGCTAATACTTCCATTAAACACCCTCTACATTTCTATGGAAATCTGACCACTTTGAATCATATCAGCTGCATCATAATCAATTTCTACTTTAATACCCATTTGTTTTCTCCTTTATTAGTTTCTTTAAAATGTGGTGTTACGACAACCTTAGTAACTACTTTAAACTCTTTTCTCCAGCTGGGTGTATTCTTATCACGCCAGTCATCCATCTCTGGCTTTGTGGGGAGTTGTACCCAATCCTGTATCTCACAGTTTGAAATGTTATATCTTAGTTTTCTCAGATTCATCATCAGGTAAATCCCAATCCATTGAATTTATTCTATGCCACAAAGATGCATCTTCATAACCATCCCCTTAGATATTTCTTTGTGATACTACGTCCAACTCCCCTGTTATGATTTTCTTCATCAGGGGTAATTTCGTTTAGTTTCAACCGCCACATATCGTATGACTCTAAATCTTCTAAGAAATTAAACAATGCATCTTGAGTATCATCTATGTTTAACCAAGTATCAAAGAACGGTTCTTCCTTTCTATCAAAGGGTTCATTGAAAAACTTGATGTTTGCTTCCATGGCTTTCTTTGCACAAGGATACATTTTGTATACTTCGTTTATATCAGTTGCCATTGTTAGTCCCATGTTTTGTTATAGTTAATCGTCCCATCTCTACACTTTCTTGAAAGTATTAACGATTTCATTTTCTTCAGTTGCATGGATAATTTCAATCCTAGTCAAGTAGGGTAACTGCATACACTTACACCGTTTACATAGAAAAGACTTGGCGAAGTTATGCAGTCCTACTTGGCATCTCCTTTCTTGATAGTCTTGAGTCATATTTTCAACCGTAAAAAAAATTGGAAAAATCAGTCATCTACTGTATTGCAAATATTCTCAACGTGTTCTTCAGCATCAGCTAGTGATTCAAAAAACATCCCACCAAGTTCTACATTATCTTCAAACTCAGTAACCATATATCGGCCTACTGGATTTGAACCAAGAATCATTTCACCTTCTTCAAGTACTTCTATTGTTGCACGTTTCATAACAAGCTCCTTAGTTTATATAGTTATCATCAATATCATTTTCATCCATCTCATTGTATACATAATCTTCTAACTTCTCCAACCGTTTACCTATATGCTTTATAGCTTTCGATATAACCTCTATACAGTCAGCAGTTGCATTATGGTTGTAGTCGAAATTATAAGATATATCTTCAACCATCCTTCTCAATTCTTCAAACTCTTCTTTACTTAATTTATTTTTCATGGTATCCTCAAAACCATAAGTGAATAACACCCCAACCGATTCCAGCTAGTAGAGTAACATCAGCAACCACACACCAAACAATATAAATCTTCAATAGAGTTTTAGAGTGCTTTGATTTTTTTATTTTGTTAATAAGTGTTGGTAACATTTCATACCTCGCAATACTTTACAATGTTTCGTGGCAAGAACATTTGACAAATCCAATATTTCTCATTCTCTTGTTTCTTTGCATACTTGGCAAATCTCAATCGCTGTCGTTCAGTTACAGAAAACTTAATAGTATCGTTTGCAATATCGTATGCTCTGAAGTATGTATCATCCAGTTCAAATGCTCCACCTAGTCTATCGTATTGTGGTCGCGGGATTGTTAGAGTATATCGTTTTTCTGTATCGGTTTCAGTAGTCATAATTTAATTCCTTTTCTTTTCATAAGTTAAAGTAGTTTTAATATCGTGTACATACATAAGTCCAGACTTGTTATAGGCACAAGTAACTCTACTTGCTTTCTCTTGAGTCTGTCTTGTAGCTGTCTTATCTCCACAAGGTAAACAAGTTCTATAACCTATTTGTTTTCTTGCAAGTGGATAAGATGCTCCACAGTTCACACAGTTGCTCATAATAATCTCCTAGTAATTTGAATAAGGGTAAATTGCAAATGTATCAGCATAGTCTTTATGACAATACGATTGTGGTCTAATGTAACTATCCTTTCCACAATATTTTGATGTGCCTCTATACTTTACAGAAAAATCTCTAGTCATCATAATGTTTCTTACTTCATCAGAGTGTCGCAATGCAATTGGAATGCCTTTGAATACTGAACTCTCATTTTCTGGTGAAAGGTATTTAGCTAATAATGTCATCGTATAATCTCCCAATCAAAGTTTTTATCGTGGAAGCGTTGAATCCACCTTCCATTTTTTGGATTGTCAATGGATTGTAAGTCAATCCAATCTTTACCCTCGCTGAATAATACTGTATCCGACAAACTCAAAACTATAAACACTGAGCCATCTCTATGGACAACTTGTTTGCCCTTTCCAGTTTTCGGATGTAATTTTAATTTATCACCAATAGTTACAGTCATTTTTCTCTTCCTTCATTTGCATACTCAATCATTAATTTAATAATGTCGAGGTTGAGATTTGCTAATCTCATATTATTATTTTTATATTGTTTCTTAACTTCATCAACTAATCCACTTGCATGGGTTAATACTTTTTTCTTTGAACCCGTTAGAAATACTTGATTGATTTCTTCACGCTTCAAACCATAATATTTTAAGCTTTCCATTTTACCAATCCTTATCAAAAGAGCGGTCATTAAAATGTTCCTTAGCAGATTCTTTGTCAGGGAACGTCCAAGATTCAAATGCATCAGCCATCATAGGCTTTTTCTGAAGTGGTAAACAAGGAATATTATCAATGTTAGACCATTCAGTTAAAATCTTATTATTACAAAGCCAATGTTTGTTTCCACTTTCTTTGACCATATACATATCACAATTTTTTGTGATGTAAGTATACTCTTGGCGTCTTGCCAAGTTTGATATTGCATTAATTTTTCTTTGTGATGTATTACTAATCATAATAAATCCTTTCTTAACTTAAATATTTGCTTATTCTTACATGAAGCACATACGAATAGGTATCCTTTAGAAATTGGATAACCTTTGTTTTCAACTTTAATCGGATATGAGCTCATGGGATCAATATCGACTCCGCACTTATCACATTCAGTTGTTTCTAACTGAATGTCAAACCATAATTCTCTATCATTATCATATAATTTTTCCATAATCTTAATCCTTTATAAACACATTGCTAAAATAACTGTTACACCCAACAATCCAAATAATACTAAGCTTTCTAAAATTTCTCTAATCATCATATTCTCCTATGCGTAATATTTAAGGTTTTCAAGGGAAACTTGTTTCGATCTAACCGAAGCATTCTCTGCTGAAACATTTAGAGTATCCAGAGAAAAACTTGCAAACTGAACAAAACATTTTCCCCAATAAGTTTGGGGCCCACCGTTTATGATATTATACAATCCTTGAAGCATCACTTTTCGGCTCGTATTGTAATTGGTGTAAATCACATTTGCGACAAACGATTCTGGTGAATTCGGTTCAGCTGATAATCTGCTGTAAAGTTCTTTTAAGTTCATTTTCTTAGTCATTATATAATCCTAGTTAAAAGTTTCATCAAGTTGTTCTTGAGATACAACTTCTGGAGTCGCACAGAGAGCATTTCGATTATACCAATTATTGATATGTTTTGTTGTAGTTTTTGAATATTTCGTTGAAGTTACATAAACATTTTTATATGATGCAGCTGCAACTAAAGTTTCATAAGAGAAGAAAAGTAGCACACCTTCTTTTGTGGTGAGTTCAGTTTCATTTAGTGATATTTTTTTTAATTTCATAATTTAATTCCTTAATTTTATAATTTGTTTCTTAATTGTTATATACATTGTAACATACTTTTCGGCATTTGTCAACAAAAATCGACCGTCATCGGTCGATTTATTTTGGTGCTTTCCAGCCGTATGATGGCTTTCTGGGCTTGCCTTTTATAACTACTTTTTTCTTTGGTTTAGCCATTTCATATCGTTTTATGGTAATGCCGTTTTCTTTGTATTCTTTAATCAATTTCATATTATTGCCCTTTCGTAATAAATCGTTCAATATCTTCCTCAGAATACCACATTTTTCCGCCGTAAACTGGGTCTTTGCCAATCCAAACTTTACCATCTCGAGCGTCTTGCTGACGGCCTGGTGGTACGCTTCTGTTAATCTCTTTTTCAGTCGGATCAGTAAGTCCTTTTTTCTTTACATAGTTCAGAATTTGTTTTTTTGTAATTTTCATTTTATTTCCGTTTGTTAATTGTTTCTCAATTGTTAAGTACATTGTATCAGATTTCTCAGTATTTGTCAACATAAAAATGCACTTTTTCTCATATTTTTTACGATTTCTTGTAAGTCCTTTGTTTTCAATGGTTTACCAAAGTCCCAATCTCTGTCTTCGCTGGTAATAAATACCCATCCACGACGCTGAGATTTGATTTTTCTGAATATTTTATGTAAATCTAGTTTAATTTTTGCTTTATATTTCACAGTTTTATCTCCGTTTCTCAATTGTTAAGTATATTATCTCATATTCTGGGCCATTTGTCAAGAGAAATCGACCGTATTTTGAAAAAAAATACTATGTCGATAAGTCCTTTGTTTACAACGACTTACAGATAAGTCCTTTATTTACAATGGTTTATGGATACTTGTTAAAAGTCTTATAAATATAGGGAATTATATACTTTTGAGAGGATAAGATGAAATCATATAAAACATTTAAAACAGAAGTCCCAGAAACTTTAGAGGAAGCTCTAAGCATATCTAAACTGAAAAGATTGAACTTGGTTGATGATGATGATTTTTCACAGTTTGTCAGAGTTATGAAAAAAATGGATAATGAGAAGCCAATTACACTCAAAGAAAAAGATAGCATTATGAAGGTATTCAATGAACTGGTTAATGTTATTCTTAAAGATCAATCTGTAATGCAGAAAATAGCAAAACGCAAAACAGACGAAGAATAACATGAAAAGTTTTAAACAATTTCTACAAGAAAGAGCTTCATATAAAGTCTATTGTGATATGGACGGAGTTCTTGTAGATTTTCTTGGTGGTGTTATGAAGGAACTTGATATATCAAATATACCATCCCAAGATGAAATTGATAATTTTCTTTCTACCTTACAAGGAAGTAGTAAAACATTCTGGAGTGAATTGGAGTGGATGTCAGATGGTAAAAAACTCTGGGATACTCTTAAAGATTTAAACACAGAAATCTTATCTGCTTGTCCTAGTAATTGTAGAGTTCAACCAAATGTTGAAAAAGGAAAAAGATTATGGTGTAAAAAGAATTTAGGTATATCAAAGGGAATAAATATATCTACAAGAAAAGATAAAGTAAATTTTGCTAATAAAAAACATATACTTATTGACGATTATATTAAAAACATAAATGAATGGAAACGTGCTGGAGGAATAGGTATTCATCATAGGACTGCAAGAACAACCCTAGTTGAATTGAAAAACATTTTAATTGGATAGTATCAAATGGCAAAGAAGCCGGAGTTTAAGGAACAATTTGATGCTGATACAGAATCCCTCAGTTTGTCTTGGAAAGATGAACTTATAGTTATTACTTTGTTGTTGCCGATTCCTATTAGTTTTTTAAGTACATTATTCACAGACGAAACAATGAAGGACGCTTGGATAAATCTAGGATTGATGCCAGAGTGGTATCAACATTTATTATACATTGTAACATTGGTAGTATTTGGATTGAAGGCATTAGTCTTTAGAATAGCGGAGAAATTATTTAAAACATGAAATCCTTTAGAGAAGCAGTAATAGATAAAAATAAAACAAATAACGATGGGTACTCAGAACTAGAAGAAGAGCAGGAAGATATAAACATAATTCTTCTAACAGGTTCTAAGTCAGACGATACAGAGTTGGTTGTTGGGCAGATGATTAAAACTGCTGAACAAATGAAACAGAAAGCCAACAAAGTTGTCGTAGGACACGCATGGGTTGCTGACTTTGACTTAGAAGCTAAGACAATGGTTATTATGAATTATGAGGACACAGGTAAGAACCTCAAAATTCAAACAGACAAAACTGTTGTAATAGTTCGGGCCGGTGCGTTCACTGGTGAGAATAGTGAAATCGGTAGAGCAATGATTCAAGCTTTCCAAGAGTCAGGATGTTTCATGCTGAACGATTTGAAATCATCTGTATTATGTGACAATAAGTTTTTATCTTACATTGCGTTCTCTAGGAACAATATTCCGATTCCTAGAACAGCATTGATTCCTACAGAGAAGGCAATCGAAAATGCACATGAAAGAATCGGTGGAAAGTTCCCAGTAGTTATCAAGACTCTATCAGGTACACAGGGTATTGGTGTTTCGATTGTTGACAGTATGCAGTCAATGGTATCTGTTATTCAATCTCTTAAAAAGTATAATGCAGACCTCCTGATTCAAGAACATATAAAACTAAAGTATGATGTGAGAACCATTGTACTCGGCGGAAGAATTATTGCATCCACTAGAAGAAATAAAGTTCCTGATGATTTCCGTTCTAACGCTCACTTGGGTGCTACAACGGAGCCTTATATTCTAAATGACAAAGAGCAGAAAGTAGTCAAGGCTGCAGCTCGTGTTATGGGTGGTCAGTTGGTTGGAGTAGATCATTGTATTGTTGATGGTGAGATTTTCGTTCTGGAATGTAATGCATCACCTGGCATAACATCTAAATATCACAACTATGATATCTCAAAAGTTCCACAGAAGAATATGGCAGATGTTGGAAAGACAGAGGATATATATAAAACAATAGTTAACTATTTAAGGTATCCTTCAAACAGAAACTTAACATCCTTTAGAGAATGTGGTTTTTTAGAACAAGTTTTTATCAAAGGTTGTGGTACAGTCATAGGAAAGTTTGATACTGGTAACGGTACTAAGGCTTCTATGAAACGTGTTGATAAAGTAGAAGTAGAAGGAAATAAAGTTAAGTGGGAGTTGCATGGAAAAAAATATGTGCATAAGTTAGAAGATTGGAGTAAGCCAATAACATCAGATTCAGAGAGAAGTCCAAGGCGTCCAATTATTTTAGTGGATATGGAATTTAATTTTAAGACATATATAAATATTCCTATTGCACTTGACTTAGAATCTACAAGTGATTTTTTAGTAAATAGAAAGTTAATGGAAATTTTTAAAGTATCAGTTAATCCAGCTCAGAAGTTTTTACTATCTGAATGGAGAGCAACATAATCTAACACTAAGGAATAAGAACTATGAAGACATACAAATTATTTGCAGAGGAATTAAAAAATTGGAAAGATGTGAAAAATTCCCATGTCAAAAGAGAAGCTGGAAAACTTTTGAAGGCTTTAGATAAGAATGAAGTTCTTGCCTATAGTGTTGAACATGGTGAGTTTACAATATTCAAAAATGAGATGGAATATATCAAAGCACAAAAGGGTAAAGGCAAAGCCATGAAGTGGTTGAAGGTTGAAGGAAAATCTATTGATGGACAGAAGTTAGAAGAAGCATTTAGTTTTAAGGGTGCAGTCAAACATGGTTTCTTAGATAAGTCCGATGAGAAGTATGTAAAAGACTTAAAGAAAAAAGGTTGGGATATTGAAGAATTTATTTTAACAGGTAAAGGATTTGAAATCGTTATTAAGAAAGGCTCTAAAGAAATTGAATATACTGATAAACGTCCTGAACTGGTTCTCAGAAAAGCTGCAGAGAAAGCAAAGTAAAATGCCAAATGCTTTCCTATATAATATGGAGGGAGAAAAGAAAATGTTAAAAGAAGGACAACTAACTACGCACTTTAGCAAAAAAGAATTCGCCTGTCAATGTGGATGTGGAACAGGCGAGATAAGTATGGACTTGGTTAACAAGTTAGAAAGTGTTAGAGTAGAATACAGTAAACCAATGAGAATCAATAGTGGTATTCGATGCTTGGAGCATAACCGAAAAATAGGTAGCAGAGATACTTCCTCACATATTAAATGTGTTGCAGCTGATGTTGGCTGTACATCTATGGGTGAGAGATTAGAACTTCTTACAATACTTCTGAAATATTTTACAAGAGTAGGTATCAATAAGAAGTTTATTCATGTAGACGTTGATTCGGAAAAACCGAATGGTGTTTTCCTCTACTAATGAAATTAAAAAATGCGATAGGTATCTGGAGAGAAAGACCCGAATATAAAGTTCAAAAACAGATACACTGGTTTATATGGCTGATGGAGAATCCAAACAGTCCTATTGCGTTAACTGGTGCAATTGATTTGTATAACCATGATATTATTCATATCCTTCTGGATAGGGGAATGGATATCAGAGATGAAGCTATGGTTATTGGTTTTACTATGGGAAATAGCAATAAGACAAGATCATGGGTGAGATGGATTTTTGAATTCATTGCCCAGCACCTATATCCAGCTGGATACAAATTTGACGAGCATGACCTCTTTGAGTTTGAGAGAGGGTTTGCATACGGATATACTAGACCTACAAGGAATATACACTTAGCTATATTTGACGAAAACGAAGAAATAGAAGATATTCGGAAAAAATTCGGAATAGAACTTATAAATACGAAGTAAGGGATAGAGGGTTATGTCAAATTTTACATATGATAAAGTAGAAAAATATGGTGCAGATGTTGCTGAACATATTAAAAAAAATTCAGGTAAAATTAAAGCTGTTGATGGTAAGACTTATACATTAAAAATATCAAGTGGTAGTGTATATGCTACTTTTGTTAAACATTTAAATAATGCAAATATGCCATGGGAAACTTTAGAGAAATGGTTGACAAAAAATAATTTTGAAGTACTAAAATCTAAAGATAGGTCATCGTTAGGTTGGACTCAAATAGAAAAAACAGTATTCTCAACTAAAGCAAAAAGTGGTAGTAAACCTTCAGCAGCAAATAAAACAGCATTAGCAGAGTCTGCTGCTTGTATTGCAACGGCATACTTATGTCAAACAGATAAAGATTTAACTACTAGAGATTTATCGACAGCTGATTCTATAAAATATTTAACAACTGATATTGATGTAGTTGTAGATATTGGTGAACTTGACAGTAAAAAAGGTATTAAACAAATTCTTGATTGGTTAAAAGACAATCCAGACTGGCTAGAAACATCTGTAACAACTGCAAAGATTTTAAAGCAAAAACTAAAGTTAGGAAAAAATCACCATTTTCATCGTGATAGTATGTTTATGAAAAACATATACACAGAAGCAACAAAACACATTAAAAAATTAAATAATGTTGGTTTAAAAATTGGTGGTGATAAATGGAATCCTGGCGATATATGGATTGCAGATAAAGGAAGTACTGGATTTCCAGCAACAAAAGATTTAACGGGATTAAATAAACAAGTAGCTGACAAATTTAAAAACGCAGATATTATGGGTGTATCTTTAAAAAAGTTAGGTAAATCTGCAACATGGGAAGTATATAATTTAAAAGAACAAGAAAGAAATTTCCGATTTGATTCAATTAAAAAACCAGCTGGTAATTTAATGGATTCAAAGGATATGTACCTTGTAACAAAAAGTGGGAAAGAAATTCAAATAAGAACTTTTGATACTAAAAATAATATTCAAGCTGAAATAAAAGGTGGTTCGGCTGCAGGTGGTAAAGCTGGATTTGGTTTAGTGTCTTATGCTATTAAAAAAATTGCAAATGTAGATATTGATAAATGGGAAACACTGGGAAAATTAAGTACAAAAGATAAAATTAAACGTATACAAAAACATTATAGCAGTATTTTTGGTTCAAATGTTACTGAAAAAAATATAATAGATTCTGTTAATAATAAAAAAAATAGGGGTGGACAAACATATATATCATGGACTAAATTACAACAGGATGATTATTGGGCTTCAAAAATACAAGCATTACATATATGTGATGTTATTAAAAATTCAAAACAAAAAAATGATATAATGACTATCATAGTTGCTTATGCGGCATCGTTAGGTTTGAAGGATATGTTTGACGCATCAGTTTACGGAAAGGTATTTTAAATGGCTTTACTAAAAGATAGCAAACCAAAAGACAAAGTTAAGAAGGTTACTTCAATTGGCTCATCTAAGAGGAGTATGCCAAAGAACAAACATAAGAGAAGAAGTTGGAAACGCTATAGAGGACAAGGTAAATAAGATTTATTGAACCCAACCACATATCAATAGTAACACAATAAAAACAGCAATACAAGGAAGAAGTTAAGAAATATGCCAACTATTTTCACAAAAGGATTAAGCACCAATAGCAGACGCTGGAGTGACTTGGATTTAGACTTCCAAGCCCATCCTGTTACTAAGGATATTGTTACTAAGACAGATGTAGAGGCTGTTAAGAGATCAGTAAGAAATCTGATTCTTACCAATCGCTATGAACGTCCATTCCAGCCACAGATAGATGGTGGTGTTACTCGGCATCTATTTGAGCTATCTTCACCCATGACAAAGAGTAATATTCAAGGTGCTATTAAAAATGCTATTTCTAACTTTGAACCTAGAGCAGAAGTTATTTCTGTTTTTGTTGGTGGTGATTTAGACAGAAATGGTTTTGATGTAACTATTGAATTTAGAGTTGTCAACCATCCTAATCCAGTAACAATCGAATTATTTTTAGAGAGGCTTCGATGATAACACATAGACATCATATAATACCAAGACACGCTGGTGGTAGTGATGACCCATCTAATATAGTTACACTTACTATATCAGAACACGCAGAAGCTCATAAGAAACTCTTTGAGAAACATGGCAGGTGGCAAGATGAAGTTGCTTGGAGACAACTATCAGGACAAATAGATTGTGCGGAAGCACTTAAAGAAGCACAGGTAAAATCAAACAAAGGGAAACAACGTAAGCTTGGATATATAACTCCCGAAGAAACTAAAATAAAAATAAGTCAAAAATTAAAAGGTAGAAAACATTCTGAAGAACACAGAAAAAATAATAGTGCTTCCCATAAAGGATATAAACAATCTGCGGAACATATAAGAAAAAGAGTGGAATCAATAAAGAGGAATAAATAATGCCATCATCAGATAAACTACAAATCACAGACTTAGAGTTTGATGGTATCAAATCAAACTTAGTTACATTTTTAAAAGGCCAAACTAAATTTCAGGATTATGATTTTGAAGGTAGTGGTATGGCTGTACTGGTTGACCTACTAGCTTACAATAGCCATTATATGGCGTATTATGCAAATATGCTTGGTAACGAAATGTTTTTAGATTCGTCTTCATTGAGAGAGTCGGTTGTATCTCACGCAAAACATCTCAACGTACATCCAACCTCAAGAAAAGCATCACGAGCTAAGTTAAATATTACTTTCACTCCTACTGGTTCTCCTGTATCATTAACGATTGCTAAAAATACTAAGTTTACTTCAAGTATTGATGGTGTTGCTTATACCTATGCAACAAATAAAACAACAACTATTCCGCGGTCATCTACTGGAACATATTCAGTTACGGGATTAGAAATTATTGAAGGAAGAATTTTAAATAAAGCATATTCGGTTGTTGGTGCAGATGACACACAAAGATTTGTTCTACCTAATCCAAGTATAGATATATCAACTATTACAGTTAATGTTCAAAAATCTTCTACTGATTCAGAAGTTTTTACATTTGCTGATGGTAATGCTATTGATGTAACTACTATTAAAGGAACTGATAGAGTTTATTTTCTTCAAGAAGTAGAAGGTGGAAAATATGAAATAACATTTGGTGATGGTGCTGTTGGTAGACAACTATCAGACGGTAATGTTGTTTTTATTGAGTACATCGTGACTAATGGTACTGGTGGAAATTTTGCTTCAACATTTACAGCTGTTGGTAGTGTTGCTCAATTGTCATCATCACAATATACTTTGACAACGAATGAGAGTGCTACGGGTGGTGCAGATGCACAGGGTATAGAATCTTTAAAATTCCAAGCACCAAAACTTTATCAAACACAAAATAGAGCTACAACTAAATATGATTATAAAGCAATACTTTTACAAGAGCGTCCTGATATAGAATCAGTAACAGTTTACGGTGGTGAAGATGCTGACCCAGTACAATATGGGAGAGTATTTATTGCTGTTAAATTAACGGGGAATAATGTTCTTAGTGAAACAACAAAAAGTTCTATTAAGAATTCTATTTTAAAAAGGGTTAATGTTGTTACTGTTGAACCAATTATAGTTAATCCTGTTTTCATTTATCTTATTATTGATAGTACAATAAATTATGATCCTATTACTAATCTGACAGATGAAGATACTTTGAAAATTAATATTAATAGTTCTATTGAAAATTATTTACAAACCAATCTTGAAAAATTTGACCAGAAGTTTCGTCATTCACAACTAGTACAAGATATTGATAATACAAATAATTCTATCAGAAACAATAAGACACTTATTAAGTATCAACAAAGAATAGCTCCAGAAACTTTAAATGTTCCACAGACTTATACTTTATATTTTACTAATGCAATAGAGAAGGGCAGTATTACTTCAACATCATTTACTGGAACTGATGGAAATACATATTCATTAGTTGACGATTCACTTGGAAACATTAAGGCTGCAAAGACTACTAATGGTGTTGTTGATACTCCTAAAGAATATCTGATACAATCTGATGGTTCTACCAATCAGGGAACAATTGATTATACTACTGGTAAAATACAATTAGGTAGTTTAAGACCATTAGCGATTACTGATGGTTCTTCTAGTATAAGATTTAATGTTACACCTGAGTTAAACAATAGTGATATTACTCCGTTGAGAGAACAGATTATTACATATGATGCAAACGAAGCATCATCAATTACTATCAATATGGTAGCAGAAACAATAATTTAATATGACAACTGTAAATCCAAATCATCCAATACATCCTAAGTTTCACGAAAGGATAAGTGCAAAGGTAGAAGGTCAACTCCCTGCTTTTGTAAAAGAAGATCATCAATTATTTGTTGATTTCATGGAAGCATATTATGAGTACATGGAGCAAGAAGGTAAGCCATATGAAATTATAGGTAGTCTTGATAACTATGCTAATGTAGATAAGACTGTCGATGATTTCCTACAGTACTTCAAGAAACAATTTGGTGAGGATATTCCAGAGGCTGTATTTGCAAATGCAAATAAACCATTTGTTCTAAAACATCTTAGAGATTTTTATAGAACTAAAGGTAGTGAGAAATCTTTTCAATTTCTTTTTAGGTTATTATATAAACAAGAGATTACTTTTTATTTTCCAAGAGAAGATATTCTTAGAGTATCAGATGGAAAATATTCTAAAGATAAAATCATTAGAGTTTTAGATAATACTGTTAATGATGGTGTATATGAATTAATTGGAAAGAGAATTACAGGTCAATTGTCTGGTGCTACAGCTATAGTAGAATCCATTACTAAAGAAAACATCGGTCAGTTTACAGTCTCTACTATGTTTCTTTCTGAGGTACTTGGAACATTCTGGCAAAATGAAATAATTTCGGACGGGGTGAGTAGTTTTCGTTCTGGAAATATGATTATAGATACAACTATAACAAATCCTGGCACTTCATATAGTGTTGGTGATGCTATACCTATTACAAGTAATGCTGGCTCTGGTGGATTTATTAGAATTGCAGAAGTTTATACTGGTTCTTTGAAAGAGGTGGTTATAACAAGTGGTGGTACTGGATATAAGGTTGGTGATAAATTAACTATTGATAATACCAATAAGTTAGCAACTGATGGCAGAACAGCAAGTCTAGTTGTATCAGAGGTTGATGCTAGTGGAACTATAATTCAATTAAATATAGAAAATTCTGGTAGAGGTTATACTGGACTTCCAGTTGTATCGGGTGGTTCAGGTACAAATGCAGTTATTGCTTTTACCTTAACAAATTCTAATATTGGTGGAGTAAAATCATTAAATATAATTAGTAATGGATTTGGATATTTGACAGCTCCAACATTAGACTTTACTAATCTGGGTGATAGTACTGCAACTGGTACAACTACTATTGGTGGGTACTCTAGTGAGGGCGGAGAGAAGTTTATAAACAATGATGGGTTTTTAAGTTCGGATAAACATTTACAAGATAGTTTTTATTATCAACTTTTTTCTTATGTTATAACATCTGGTGAGTCAATCAACAGGTGGAGAGAAATTGTTAAGCGGGTTGCTCATCCAGCAGGTCTAGCACTATTTGGAAATTTTCAATTAGTATCTAATATAAGTTTTCCTTTAAGTATTGTTAATGTTGTACAGAGAGATAGATATACTATTGTTTTTCACGATGGAACAATAGAACCTGCATTGATTCCAGTTGGACGTATATTAGATTTAAGATTAGAAACTTGTGATGACGAACAAGATCAAAGAAAAAATATTACTGGTGATGATTATGGTTTTATAGAATTGACACCAAACGTAGAAGACTATAGATTTATAACTGAATCAGTAGCTTTAGAACCTAATCCAAATGAAGATTATCAAACTGCTACTTTAGGTGAGGCTGTTACTACAGAAGAAAACTCTGGTTTGATTATAGAACCAGCTGGAATACCGATACCTGCTTCAACTGGTTTTGTTGGTGACGGTAGTTTTCCATTCACTACTGGAATACCCTCACCTACTAATTTCGGTTCTATTACAGATAATAATGTTTCAGGTGATTTTCCATTGCAACGTGAAGATTATAATCTTGTTACTCAAGAAACTTTTTATATTCTTCCAACTAAATGTCAAACATACGAACAAGATTTGGGTGTTCAAAAACTTTCAACATTGGGTGGTTATGATGATTATTTATTTACTATCACAAACCCAACTAGAAATGAAGATGATGGATTAGTAACCGATTTAAATGATAATGAAACTGATGATTTTGGTTGGGTATTCCAAGACCCGAATGGTGTTACTCAATTACGCCTTGGCCCATTAAGAAGAACAATTGATAGACAAAAATTTAATAGTCAAGGTGGATTTAGTCAAGCACTAGATACAGTAAAAGGTATTGGTAGAATTGCCGTAACCAATGGTGGTTCTGGTTATACTTCTGCTCCTACTGTTACCATTACAAAATCAAGTAATGGATTAGATAATGGTTCAGGTGCTTTGGCTACTGCTGTTATTTCAGGTGGAGTAGTGATCTCAATTAATATTGATGATATTGGTTCTGGATATGAATATCACCCTACAGTCACAATAACTGGTGGTGGTGGCTCAAATGCAACAGCTACAGCAGTTAGACAGATAACAACTAATAATCCAATAGAAAATTATAGTGAACGTGAAATTGCTGAGTTTGTGCTTTTTGCTGGGTTAAAAACAAAAAAAGTAGTGGATTCTATGGTAGTTCAATATAATAGTGGTACAGAGAGTACATCTTTACCATTCACCCAAATTGGATAAATTAAATTTAAATTTCTCTAAAAAGTATTATAAATATAAAACAAGTAACAAACAATATTAAAGGAATTAGAATATGAGTGCAATAATCAATAATAGTTTTAGAAAATACCAAGCTGATAATTTTATTTCTAGTTTTATAACGAATAACATTTATGTAGCAATTGGTAAAAATGATCCTTGGAATGGTGCAAGTTTGGGGGAATATAGTCAAACTAGTCCTAGTGATACTGCTGTTCCTACTCCTGACGATACCAGTGTATCGCCGGGAATACATTGGAACGACCTTTTAGCTTTGAAAAAAATACCATCTTCTAGTGTTTCTCATGTAATTGCTAGATACGATTGGGAATCTGGGACTGTATATCGTGAATATTCACATACACGGAACGATATTATTGATAATAATAATTCTGCTACAAGTACCTTAGAAAAACCATTTTATATTTTTACTGAAGATTATAGAGTTTACAAATGTATAAGCAATGGTAATGGTGCTCAATCAGTAATTAAACCAACTGGTTCTGGTACTGGTATAATTCCTACTTCTGATGGTTATAGATGGAAATATATGTTTGAAGTATTACAAGCAGATGTGTTAAAATATGTTACTACTGATTGGTTGCCTGTGAAATCTCCAGCTAGTAATAATACCACACAAAAAACTGTAGAGGATGCAGCAGTTGATGGTGCTTTAGAATATATTAAAGTTACAGCTGGTGGTACTGGATATAAAACAAATGCTGGTACAGCAAGAGCTGGTGGTGGAGCAAATACAATTCCTTTAGCAGATAGTGGTTCAACTCCAGCAAGTGAAGTTGATAATTTTTATGATAATATGATAGTCCGAATTACTAGTGGAAAAGGGTCTGGACAATTCAGAACAATTACAAATTATACAGGTGCTACTCGAACCGCAACAATTTCACCAGATTGGGATGCCAATTTAGTACCAGACCAAACAAGTGTATATACTGTTTTCCCTGCTGTTACTATTACGTCCAGTGATAGTTCAACTCCTGCTTCAGCAGCTGTATCAAAAATTACGGGTGGTGTTGTAGAAGAAGTAGTAGTATATGTTGCCGGTACTGGTTATCGTTCTGGAACAGCTGTAGTGACAAATGGTGGTGGTGTTAATGCTACATTGGAAGTAGTAATCAGTCCTCCCGGCGGTCATGGAAAAAATGCAGTTTCGGAATTAGGTGGAGCATTTGTTATGATGAATGTACGACTGATTGGTTTTGAAGGAGAAGATATTCCTATCAATGATGATTTTAGAAAAGTACATATTATGGTTAATCCAAAATTAAACACTAGCGGAAATCCATTGGCGACTGGAACAGTTTATCAAAAAAGTGAAGTACAGGAAGATAGCGGAATATTTCTTTATACTGAATTTAGAACTCCGATATACAGGGCATCAGATTCAACTGAAGATATTAAACTAGTAGTAGAATTCTAGTATATAAATAATAAAAAAAGATAAAGGTTACTATGTCGAATAAAATTACAATAAATACAAATCAAAGTCCCTATTTTGATGACTTTGATGATAATGATAATTTTCATCAAGTATTATATAAACCAGCACTTCCTGTGCAGGCTAGAGAACTCACTACCCAACAATCCATTTTAAGAGATCAAGTAAAGAAGTTTGGCGACCATGTTTTTAAAAATGGCAGTAGGGTTACTGGTGGAGAACTTGTTCTAAATTTAGAATATGAATATGTTAAATTAAAACCACAATATAATAGTGTGGATATTAACGTAGCTGGTTTTAGTGGAAAAACTATTATTGGAAGTAAGTCTGGAACTAAAGCACTTGTTTTAGGAAATTCGGCAATAGATACTACTACAGGCGATCCAAATACATTATATGTTAAATATATTTCTGGTGTTTCTACAACGGATAAGGTTCAAAGTATTGATGTAATTTTGGGTGGAAACAGTTTCACAACTGAGCCTGTTGTTATGATAACAGGTGGTGGTGGTTCTGGTGCAGCTGCATCAGCAGTAGTCAATAGTGGCTCTGTTATTGCTATTAATGTTACGAATAAGGGTACAGGATATACTACGACACCAACTGTTACATTGGTTGGTGGTAATGGTGTTGGTGCTGAAGCTAATGCTGTTAGGGATACCTCTGCTGTTTTCCTTGCAGGAGAGAGAATTGCCTCTTCTGATTTGAGTATATCTGCTGTTGTAGTTGACTCTACACCAACAAACATACAAACTATTAATATTACAAGAGGTGGTTCTGGTTATACAGAAGCTCCAACGGTTACTATTGCAAACGCACCTGCTGGTGGAACTAATGCAACTGCAGCTGCAACCATCAGTGGTGGTATAGTAACTTCTATTACTATAATGGAAAAAGGTGCTGGTTATACAGAAGCCCCAACGGTTACTATTGCAAATGCACCAGCTGGTGGTGTTACTGCTATTGCTACCAGTACTTTGGCAACAGCTGTTGGTAAAGGTAGTTCTGCTTCTATTGCAGAAGGTGTTTTTTATGTTAATGGAAATTTTATTAAAACACCACAACAAACAATTATTTTAGATAAATATTTTAATGACCCAAGTTATAAAATTGGAATTACTGCTACAGAAACTATTATTAATTCTGGTGACGATTTAAACTTACTTGATAATTCACAAGGCTCTTCTAACTTTGCAGCACCTGGCGCAGATAGGTTGAAACTATCATTGACTCTTGCGAAGAAAGTATTGACTTCTACAGACGATACTGATTTTTATGAATTGCTTAGAATTAATAAAGGTATAAAAGAAAAAGATATTCAAGTTCCTATTTATTCAGTATTAGAAAATACTTTTGCTCGTAGAACATTTGATGAATCGGGAAGTTATACTGTACGTTCATTTAATGTTCAACTTAGAGATGATCCCGATGATGCTACAAAATTTATTGTAAGGTTAGACCCAGGCAAAGCATTCATTGAAGGTCTTGAGTATGAAACAATAATTTCTTCCGATATTAGGTTAGATAAAGCAAGAGAAGTAGTAAACGTAAATGGATTTGATAGGTTAATGCAATATGGTAACTTTGTTATCACAAAAGAAATTAATGGGTTATTTAATATTTCTACACACCAAACAGTAGACCTTCATAGTGTAACAAGTTCTAGTGTAGTATTGACTAATCCAACAACATATGCAAATACAATAATTGGAACAGCAAAAGTAAGAAGTATTGATTTTTCTTCTGGTTCTGGTACATCAAGAATTATTAATTTATATCTTTATGATTTAACAATGACTAGTTCTAATTTTGCAGCTGTTGAATCACTTGTAGTACCTGTAGATTCTTCAGTGACACCTGTTGTAATTCAATCGTCAGCTAACATTGATGATACTGGTAAAGTTCCTGGCAGCTCTCCAGCCTCTGCCGGTGATGCAAAGTTGTTTGAAACTTCTGATAATACATTAGTATTTAAATTACCACAAGATACCGTTCAAACTATTCGTGGACTTAATGATGTAATAGATACAAGTTATACAATTAAAAGAGTTTTTGAATCTGTAGCATTTACTTCTGGACAAGCTACTATAGCTACTGCTGGTGCATCTGAAACATTTTTTGGTACGGGTGTATTAAGTGCAACTAATAAGAGAGAAGGATATTTAGCAGTAATTAAAAGTGCTGGTACATCTACGTTTGTCGCAGGTCAGATCGTTCCATTTGATACTGGTGGAACTATAGAAGTTAATGGCCCACAGAATACTACTGCAACACTTAATGCTAATGTAAATACAAATTTTACAGCAGATATTATTGCAACTATTAATGTTGATAGTAAGCAGGAGAGGATAAAGAACTTAGTAGGTAATGTCGTGGAAACAAAAGCTGCACCGAGTACTGTATCTACAACTTCTGATTCTCTTAACAAATCTGATATTTGGAAATTGAAAGCAGTTTATGATTCTGGAGATATTAATAATGCAGCAGTGTTACCTACACTTACTGTTGGAAATACTTCTGATACTTTAAGTCCTGGCGAAACAATAACAGGCCTTACTTCTGGTGCTAAAGGGACTGTTGTTCTTGGTGCTGGTGGAACTACTTCTGTTACTTATGTTCCTGTATCTGGAACTTTTGTTGCAGAGAATGTTACTGGTGCAACATCAAATTTTACAAAAGTTGTTAGTTCTGTCGCAACTGGTGATACGAATATTACCACACAATATGAATTAGATGATGGACAAAGAGATAATATTTATGAGCATGGTAGTATAAAATTAAAAGCAGGAGGGACAGCACCTACTGGTCAAACTGCAATCGTATTTGACCATTTTACACATACAGGTGTAGGTTATCTTTCTGTTGATTCTTATGGTGCAGCTATTGGTTTTAATAATATTCCAAAGTATACAAGTCCAGTTACAGGTATTGAAGTTGAGTTACGAGATTGTGTAGATTTTAGACCTAGACGAGCTGATGGTGGAACAACTATAGAAAATATAGAACTTCCAGTACCAAACTCAAACTGGCAAGCTGACTTTAGTTATTACCTTCCAAGAATTGATACAGTATATTTAAGTAGAGAGAGAAAGTTTGGAAATAATAAAGGTATATCTTCATTAAACACAACCCCTCCTGCAAGACTTGATGGTACAATGAACCTCTATACAATTTTTATTCCTGCTTTTACTTTTAGTGCAAAGGATGTTAGAGCAGAGTATATTGAGAACAAACGATATACGATGAGAGATATCGGTAAGTTAGAAAAGAGACTTTCTAATGTTGAGTATTATACATCATTATCATTATTAGAAAAAGATGCTGAAAATATAGTTATTAAAGATGTTGCTGGTTTGGATAGATTTAAGAATGGATTTTTGGTTGATGGATTTAATGGCCATAGTGTTGGAAATGTATTGAGTGCAGATTATCAATGTTCAATTGATTTTGATGAAAAAATATTACGGCCGAGATTTACTTCTAATATTACCGATGTTATTTATGATGAATCATCTTCAACGGGTGTAAGGAAAACGGGTGACTGTATTACTTTACCTTATGATAATGCATCTTTTGTATCTCAGCCAGTTGCAAGTAGGTCGGTTAATTTAAATCCATTTGCAGTATTAGCGTGGGTTGGTACAGTTGATCTAACGCCACCTAATGATAACTGGATTGATACTACAAATAATCCAGAGGTTGTTGTAAACCTTCAAGGTGAAAATGATGCATGGGAAAGTTTGGTTGGTCTATCCTTTGGTACACAATTCAATGATTGGCAAACAATTAATACTGGTCGTGAAACTGTAATTGGAGAAGTGGCCGGAAGTAGAAGGGCTGATGGTGGTGGTGGTAGAGCAGCCATTAGAGCAACACAAACTATTGAACAAACAATAACACAAACAAGACTTGGTATCCGAAATGAAATCACGGGTTCTGATGTTGTAAGAAACAGCATTGGTGATAGAGTGGTTGATGTTTCTGTTATTCCATTTATTCGCTCAAGAGATGTAACGGTTTCTGTAACAGGAATGAAACCTAATACAAGGGTGTATGCTTTCTTTGATGGAGAAGCTGTTTCAGCAAATTGTACTCCGAGTGGTGGAAGTTTAGGTGGTGATATATTTACAGATGATGGTGGTTCAATTAACGGATTGACTTTCACAATTCCAAACACAGATGCTCTTAGATTTAGAACTGGTGAAAGACAATTCTTATTAGTAGATAATACTTCAGCAAATCTAATTGAAGCTTCAACTTATGCAGAAGTTGTTTATCAAGCACAGGGATTATTGCAGACAAGAGAAAATGTTGTAGTGTCTACAAGAGTTCCTAGAATACAACAATTTGCACAAGGTACTGCTACAGATTTTAGAACTACTACAAATACTTTCAATCGAAGAAATATTGTTGGTTGGATTGATCCATTGGCTGAAACATTTTTGGTTGATGCTGCATTGTATCCAGATGGAGTATTCTTAACAGATGTTGAATTATTTTTTAAGACAAAAGACGAAGATGGACTTCCAGTAACATTACAGATTCGGGATACTTTAAATGGTTATCCTGCACAGACTGTTGTTCCATTTTCTGATGTTAATAAATTTCCTGCTGACGTTAATGTAAGTGATGATGCTTCAGTTGCAACTAAGTTTACATTTCCATCTTTGGTTTATTTACAACCTGGCGAGTATGCAATTGTTGTAATAAGTAATAGTTTAAAATATGAAGCATTTATTGCTGAGCTTGGTGAAAATATTATAGGTACGAATAGAAAAATTTCAGAACAACCTTATGCTGGTGTATTTTTTAAATCACAGAATGCTTCAACGTGGACACCAGAACAAAATCAAGATTTAACATTTAATATTAATATTGCAGAATTTGCTATTGGAAATAATGCAAACGCTGTGTTTAAAGACGGAACATCAACAGCAGAATTCAAGGCTGATATTCTTCAAATTATTCCGCAAGAAGTAAGAATAAATAGAACTAATATAGCATGGGGTGTTAAATTAACAGATGAGGGTGCTGATACTTTTGATACTGATTATAGACCTATCATTCAAAATAGTAATTATATTTTAGATGAACAGAAAAAAATTACTGTAAATGCTGGTAGTTATGAGGAAAGAGCACAGTTAACTTCACAGAGTAAATTTATTAGTCCTGTTATTGATACAGTGAGGAATAGTGTAATTACTATTGAAAACCTTATTAATAATGTTGCTACAAATGAAACAAATGCAAATGGTGGTGATTCTATTGCTCGGTATCTTACAAGACGGGTAAATTTGAAAGACGGATTTGATGCTTCAGATTTACAAGTATTTTTAACTGCTAATCGTCCAGCTGGTTCTAAGATTTATGTTTATTACAAAGTCTTATCACAGTTTGATGGGGATATTTTTGATAATCGACCTTGGGTAATAATGGGTGAAACATCAAATTCTAATAGTGTTTCTGCTTCTATCAATAATAGAGAATACCTAGAACTTGAATTTTCACCAACTACTGCAAACACTACTTACGACTCTAGTGGAGTTGACTATGATACCTTTAAAACATTTGCAGTTAAAATTGTTATGACATCACCTAACACAACAAATGTTCCATTGATAAAAGATTTGAGAGCTATAGCATTAGCATAATAATATGAAAAATATAAAAATACAAGAAACACAATATGTCCGTGATCCAAATTCTAAGGCTGTTCTTAATGCAGATAGAAGAGGATTAGAAAATTATAAACTGGCACGACAAAAAAAACAACAGGAAATTGATGATATAAATAATATGAAGAATGATATAGCAGAACTTAAAGAAATGATAAAGACCTTATTAGGAAAACAAAATGGCTAAAATCGTACAAAGACGTAGAGGTACAACGACAGATCATAATAATTTTCCTGGCGCTGCTGGTGAAATAACGGTTGACCTTACTGATAAAACAGTGAGGGTACATGACGGTGATAATACACCATTTGCTGAAGGACAACCAACAGGTTATCCTCTTGCAAGAGCTGACATGAGTAATGTCAGTGGTACTCCAACAGGCGGTGGTGTTGGTGTTGCACAATTAAATCTCAATGATGGAGCAGCAGGACAAGTATTACAAACAAATGGTTCTGGTGTTTTAAGTTTCGTTGAAATATCAGATGTTTCTTCTGCTACTATTGGTGGTGATTTATCGGGTACGGTAGGAAATGCTCAAATCATTGTTGGTGCAGTTGGCAATAATGAACTTGCAAGTCTAAGTGTAACGAATGATAAGATTGCTGATGGTACTATTCAACAAGCAAAGTTATCTAACATTTCTATTGGTAGCGCACAACTCCAAACAAATTCTGTAATCACTTCCAAGATTTTAAATGCAAATGTAACTCAATCAAAATTATCAACTAACTCTGTATCAACTGTTAAAATTATTGACTTAAATGTGACAACTGATAAACTTGCAAATTTATCAGTAACAGCAGCAAAACTTGCTGCGGATAGTGTAACAACTATAAAAATAGTTGATGCAAATGTAACTAATGATAAAATTTTTAGTATGGCTGCAAGTAAGTTAACTGGGCCTCTTCCTGTTATTGATGGTAGTGCATTAACTGGTTTGCCTTACGATATATCTTTTATCGGTGGTTTTGATACTGCAACATTACCAATAAATGTTGTTGCACAGATATATGGTGAAATGGTTACTTCAAGAACTGGTGTGTTTAATGGTGAGTTTGGAGTTATAGAAACTGCACCCACAGGTTCAACTCTTATATGTGATGTAGAAATAAATGGAACAAGTATTTATTCTGTTAAACCTACGTTTGCTGCTGGAAGTACAGTAATGACGGCTGGTACATTAAGTACTTCTAATTTTACTGCCGGACAAAAATTAACTTTTAGAGTTACTCAAATTGGTTCTGGTACTGCTGGTGCAGGTTTAAGATTTATGTTAAATTGCAGAGTATAATGATTGATATAAAAATAGGAAAACAATATGGCTAAGCAAGTTCAATTTAGAAGAGGCACTACCGTAGAGCATAATACTTTTACGGGTGAGGATGGGGAACTGTCGGTTGATTCTACTAAAGATACATTAGTGGTACATGATAATACTACGGTTGGCGGACATCCACTAGCAAGAGAGGACATGAGTAATGTTTCTAATACTGTCGGTGCTTCTCAGTTAAACATCACGAATAGTCCAGGCCAGGCTGGTCAAGTAATACAAACAAATGGTGCTGGTGTTTTGAGTTTCGTAAGTTTTCCTGGCGCATCTAATGAAACGATTGGTGGAGATTTAACTGGTACAATCGCAAATGCACAGATAAATTCTAATACTATTAATATTAATGAACTAAATGTTCCTGATGGAACTGCTGGTTCAGTATTAACTACTAATGGTAGTGGAACATTAATTTTTAAAAATCCATCTACAGAAATTGAAGTTGGTGGTGATTTAACTGGATTTCTTGGTAATTTACAATTGTCAGTTGGAGTTGTTGGACAAACAGAATTAGCAACGGATTCAATTTCTACAATAAAAATAGTTGATGCAAATGTAACAGATGCAAAGATTGATACTGTATCTGCAAGTAAACTAACTGGTGCTCTTCCTGCTATTGATGGTTCAGCATTAACGAATATTAATGCAGATGGTTTGCCTTACGATATATCTTTTATTGCTGGTTTTGATACCGCAACATTACCAGTAGATGTTGTCGTACAAATATATGGTGAAATGGTTATGGCTCGTACAGGTTCGTTTGATGGTGAAGTTGGATTTGTTAGTACTGTATCAGCAGGACAGCCAATTATATGTGATGTAGAAAAAAATGGAACAAGTATTTATTCTTCTAAACCTGCGTTTGCATCTGGTGCTTCTACTCTTACTGCCGGAACATTAACAACGAACAGTTTTGTATCAGGTGATAGAATAACTTTTAAGGTAATACAGATAGGTAATACTACAGCAGGTCGAGGTTTAAGATTCATGTTAAAGACTAGAGTATAAATAATAAAAAAACATAAGGTTAAATATTATGCCAGCTAAATTAGTACAAAGACGAAGAGGTACAACAGCAAATCATAGTGTATTTGCTGGTGCCGAAGGCGAGATAACACAAGACACAACTAAGAATACCTTAGTGTGCCATGATGGTAATACACAGGGCGGACATCCTTTAGCAAAAGAGGATATGAGTAATGTTGTTGGTACTGCTGCTGGTGGTGGTGTTGGTATTGTTCAATTGAATTTATCAGATGGTGGTAATGGACAGGTTCTTACTACTGATGGTTCTGGTAATATGTCATTTCAATCCATTGATGTTAATAATGATATGCAACTTGGTGGTGATTTATCTGGTTCAATTAGTAATGCACAAATTATAACTAATGCTGTTGGACTTACAGAATTAAATGTTACTGCACCTTCAACGGGTGGACAACTTTTATCAGCTGATGGTTCTGGTAATTTACAGTTTATTACACCAGCATCCAATATGACATTATCAGGTGATGTATCTGGTAATCTTGCAAATACACAGATAGTTGCACAGGCAGTAGGTACACCAGAGTTAGCAACTAATGCTGTAACTACAGTTAAGATTTCAGATTTGAATGTTACTTCTGGTAAGATTGCTGATGGTAGTATAACTTCTAATAAGATAGCTGGTTTGAGTGTAACCACAGATAAAATTACTGATGGAAATATTACACTAGCAAAGATGGCTGATAATTCAGTCCGCACAGGAAATATTATTGATGCAAATGTAACAACTGCAAAGCTTGCATCATTATCTGTTGATGGAACTAAGATTGCAGCTGGTGCAGTTACTAGTACTAAAATTGCAGCTGGTGCAGTTGATGGAACTAAGATTGCTAACAATGCAGTTGGTGTTACACAATTAAGTGTTCAAGCAGATGGAGCAGCTGGAGAATTTCTACAAACTAATGGTTCTGGTGTTCTTTCATTTGCTACAGCAGCTTCCACATTAACTGGTGGTGGTGGTACATCACTTGTTAGTATACAAACATTTGGTTCTGTAGTTAGTGCAAATGGAACTGGAAATGGCATTTCAGGGCCTAATATTACAACACATACATGGACAAAACCTGCTGGTGTTACAAGAGTATTATATTTCGTAACAGGTGGTGGTGGTGGTGATGGCATATTCTCTCATAATGGTGATGGTACTCAAGCAAACCCAGCTCAGGCAATAATTCGGGGCTATGGTGGTGGTGGCGGAACAGTAATGGGGTTTCTTGATGTAACCAACATCGTAAGTGAAACTGTTACAGTTGGTAGTTGTGGTGGCAACTTTCTGGGTAATGCACTAAACAGCCCCGGCAATCCTTCTGGACTCTCGAACGGTTCTGCTGGAGAAGCTTCTACATTTGGAACACACGCAACTGCATTTGGTGGTGGCGGTGGACTTAGTGGTGTAAATGGTGGTAGTGGTGTAAATCCAAATGATACTACTGCTTTTGCTGCTGGGAATCCCGGCGGTGGAGGAGGTACAGGTGGAAGTGTGCAAATGAGGGGTTCAGCATCAAGTGCAGGCCCTACGCCAGGAACTTCTTTTTGGGGAGAAACGCCAGGTGGTGGTAATGGTAATATAAATCGCGCGAATCAGGGTGGTTCTGGAATAGTTGTAATTTTAGAATTTGCATAATATAATAAGGAATAAGTTATGGCATTTATAAATCAAGGTAGACATACTGGTACAGTAGGTTTGGTAGACCCCGGCACTTTCGGTGGTACTGAAACCTTTAGGTCTAATTTCAAAATTCATACTTTTTTAGAGTCTGGTACTTTTGAAATTACTGGTTCTAACGCAGTTACCGTTGATGTTCTTTCAGTTGCCGGAGGCGGTGGTGGTGGAGCTGGACATGGCGGTGGTGGTGCTGGTGGAATGGTAGTACAAAATGCTTTAGCAGTAAGTCCCGGCTTATTTAATATTATTGTAGGTGGTGGCGGTACTCAAACATCTTCTGGATTTAATAATACTACAGGAATTACTGGTTTAACTGATGCTGTTGGTGGAGGTTTCAAAGGAACAAATACTGGTATTGGTGGTTCTGGTTCTGGTGGTGGACATCCAGCCCAACCCGGCGGTGCGGGTGGTAGTGCAGGAACTGCTGGACAAGGAAATAACGGAGGTGGAGGTTCAAGTTGTGGAGCAGTCACGGGTGGAGGCGGAGGCGGTGGTGCTGGTGGAATTGGTGCTAATGCTAATGCATTCGGTGGTTGTCCCGGCTGTGGTGGTTGTAATGGTGGTGGTTCAGGCGTTGGTGGTGTTGGATTATCAAATGACCTTAGAACTGGTTCTGCTGTATTCTATGCTGGAGGCGGCGGAGGCGGTGGTGGAAATACTTCTGGAAATAGTGGAGAATCTGCCGGTGGTAACGGTGGCGGTGGAAACCCAGGCACTTCACCCGGCGTAGCAGATGGTGTAATAAATACAGGTGGTGGTGGACATGGTTCTGGTAGTGGCTCAAACCCCGGCACAGGTGGCAGAGGCATTGTTGTTATTAGAGCACCATTTCCATTATAATTATAGGAGAAAATATTTAATGGCACACTTTGCAAAAGTTATAGATAATAAAGTAGTTAATGTAATAGCAGCATCCCAAAGTTTTATAGATAACTATGATGATGGTCTTGGTGGAGAATGGATTAAGACATCTTATAATACCTTTGGTGGAAAACATTATGATCCTGAAACTGGATTAGAAGATAGTAAACCAGCAATAAGAAAAAACTTTGCAGGACTCGACTATACTTATGATAGGGATAATGATGCATTCATTCCTCCAACACCTTTTCCTAGTTTTGTTTTTAATACAGAAACATTTAGATATGAACCCCCTATTCCTTATCCAACAGGATTGAATGGTGGGCCTAATAGGTTTGTTTGGAACGAAGAGCATTATAATGAACATGGTACATGGTTTGATATGTGGGATACGTCTGATGCTCTATCACAACATAATCCAGATTCAAAATATTACGATGAAACAGTTGTAAAATATGAAGACCCTGACTATCCATTTGCAGATAAGCCTTATAGATGGTAAACAAATAATAAATACTATGTCGTTCTTAGGAGTAAAATAAATGCCTAGCATTACAGTAAATTTATCAGACACTTTTGACGAGTGGAGAACAAAAAATAATAATTTGGGCACTTTGGTATTTGGTGTAGGAGCTAATGCTGGTGATTTAAGTGGTTTAACTACTACAGATAAATCAAGCCTTGTTGCTGCTATCAATGAAGTTGTTGCTACTGATAGTGATGATATGGAAAATCTTATTGAAGATGTAACGCCACAACTCGGTGGTCATTTAGATTTAAACAATAAAAATATTACTGGTACTGGTAATATTTCTGCTACTGGAACGATTGCTGCTACTGGAACAATTACTGCTCTAGGTGGATTTATAGGTGCAATAAATATTGTATCTGATACAAGCCCTTCTTTAGGTGGCGATTTAGATTTAAACAGTAATGACATTATTGGTACTGGTAATATTTCTGCTACTGGTATTTTAACAGTTACAACTATTGCTGGAACACAATTAGGTGGCGATTTAGATTTAAACAGTAATGACATTACTGGTACTGGTAATATTTCTGCTACTGGTATTTTAACAGTTACAACTATTGCTGGAACACAATTAGGTGGTAATTTAGATTTAAACAGTAATGGTATTATTGGTTCTGGTAGTATCGCAGGAACAATTACAGGTACAACTCAATCCCCAAGTGATAATTCAACTAAACTTGCAACAACAGCATATGTTGATGCACAGGTCAGCACAGAAAATACCCTAGAAGAAATGAATGATACCACTATAACTACTCCTAGTAATGGACAACAATTAGTATACAATTCAGCAACATCCAAATGGGAAAATACAACCTCTGTATCATCAGGTGCTACAGAGGGTTTCGCAGTTGCAGTTGCAATTGCATTAGGATAAAAAAAGATTTATAAATAAAAGAAAAAAGTTTGTTTTACAATGAATTGGAGTGAGAGATACTTATAAATAATGGTAATGAGTTCAGTAAAACTCCGTAACACTAACCACAGATAACACAATCTATAATAAAGGAACAAAACCATGGCTAATGATTTCAAAGGCGTACAATCAGTAGGTGTAACTTCAGTAACGACTGTATACACAGCACCCGCTAGTAAGGATAGTATTATCCTAGAGTTGGATATTGCAAATACAACAGCAAGTGCTGTTACAGCTTCTGCTGAAGTACTGGACAGTTCTGCAAGTACCGATGCATTTATTGTTAAAGATGCTCCGATCCCATCTGGTAGTTCATTGCAGGTTATTTCAGGACAAAAAGTTATCCTTGAAACTGGCGATAGTATTCGTGTAACAGCTTCAGGTGCTTGTGATGTTGTCTGTTCAATCTTAGAAGATGTTAATTCCTAATCTAACATTAAACGATAACCCAAATAATAAATAATATTAAAAAGGATAATTAAATGGCTTACATAGGAAGAGATATTCAATATGGTGTATTGGATAAGCAGTCCTTCACAACTAACGGCTCAACAACTGCATTTGTTTTGGATAGTGGTGTTAAAGATGCAAAGAGTTTATTGGTTAGTGTTGGTGGTATTATTCAAGAACCCGATGTAGCTTATACTGCATCAGGTACAACTCTAACATTCACTGCTGCTCCTGCAAACGGTTTAGTTGCCTATGCAGTATATCTCGGAAAAGAGCTAACTACAGCTTCTGGTGTAAGAGAGAGCATTACTTTTCAAACTGGTACTGGTGATGGTTCTGATACTACACCTATTACGCTATCAACAGCACCTGAAAATGCACAATCACTAATGGTTATGCTGAATGGTGTAACACAGGTGCCGGTTACAGATTATACAGTAAGCGGAACTACGTTGACATTTACG
>Ga0233434_1000795_pt1 | contig 33735 bp, 27 predicted proteins | sample SI_122_August201_4_FD_182738 | JGI IMG/M metagenome (GOLD analysis project Ga0233434, IMG submission 182738) | Seawater microbial communities from Saanich Inlet, British Columbia, Canada - SI_122_August2016_120_MG | ecosystem: Environmental > Aquatic > Marine > Inlet | place: Canada: British...
TGGAGCAGGCGGAACGATCCGATCACCTGCGCATATTGCTGGCAGAATACGAACAGCAGTTAGAAAACGGCCAGTGGTGGGACGAAGCGGAGATCCTGCGGCGGGCGACGCAGAACATGGGTGATTCAGATCCAGCGCAGGATGTGCACTATCTGATCCTCGATGAAACAGAATTGTCCACCCGAGAACAGGCCTTTGTTGAGGGCCGATCAGGATCGGGTCTGCGACGGATAGGCCGAGCCGATTACGGTGTCGAGGTACCGTCTCATTGTGCTCATCGGCAAATGCATCACGCCGACGTCGTGGGTCTTGGTCGCGTCTCGACGACGGCAGGAGCCGATTTCCAGAACGCCAGGTTGGCGGGCCTGGTACAGGGGGATCTGTTTCTTGACTCTCTGCTGCAAGCGGCCCAACCAGAATCAAAAGCGGCACCAGAAGATGTCGACGTCGAGCCAGCTGGGCGTCTGCTGACGACGGGGCTCGCAGCAGAGGATGCTGCCACGGTGCGGTTGTGGCAGGCGACAGGACACGAAAGTGAGGTCCGCGCCGTGCTGCGTGATCTACTTGATCGGCAGTTGCCGCTGGATGACGTGGAGATCGTCTATCCCACAGCTCACAACACGTATCTGCCCTTGCTCTACGATGCGATCTGCCGATTCGACATCGCAGCGCACTTCACGGGAGGGGTACCTGCCTCGATGACACGTGTCGGACGCTGCCTGCGTGCTTTCCTCGTCTGGATCGAGCAGGATCTCGATGGCCGCGTACTGATCGACGCCTTGCGTTCCGGTGATATCTCCTGGAATCAACCCGAGGTGAGTGTCGCACAAGTCACAGCCTGGTTGCTGCAGGGACGAGTCGATAGAGGTCGAGACGCGGCAGCGATGGCTTTGAGGCGTGTTGCCGCACGCAGTTCACGGTCTCCCGATCATCAAGCACGACAGCAGGCCTTGCAACAAGCAGAAGCTCGCTTGCAGCAGTTTGTCGCGCACGTGCCCGACGAAACGGAAATAGATCTCTCACAATTGGCGCAGGGAGCGCTCGGGTTTCTGCAAATGGTGGCTGCAGAGCAAGAGACGGATTGGGAGGAACCGGTCCTCGCTAGACTGGCAAATATCTCAGCCCTTGGGGCCACGAGTCGTCAGCCTCGACATCAACAAGCACGACAACTGTTACACCAGCTTTCGTCCGTACGGGTCAACGCCAAGGAACCGGGACCTGGCCGACTGGCCATCTCGCCTATTGCGGACGGCGGCTATTCAGGACGTTCACACCTCTATGTACTCGGCCTCTCAGAGTCTCACTTCCCATCTCCCGCATCGCCTGATTCGGCTCTGTCTGACGCAGACAGAGAGCGTTGGTCACTGCCATTGTCACGAGACCGACCGCAAGCAGACACAATGCATCTGGTTCGTGTGATGGGGGTCTCCCGGCAAGTTACGCTCAGTGCCCATCGACTCGCTTTGGCCGATGGGCGCGAGCCTTTCCCAACCCCCCTGTTTTCTCAAGCCGAGCGGCAGCTGCAGGCAAGACCTGTCTGGCAGCGACCCATGTCAGTGACGGGCACGGGGTGTGACGACCTGGAACGATTACTTGGCCAACGTCGACGGCAAGCCTACAAAGGCGCCATTGCTGAGGCCTTTGCCGCAGTACATCGGGGCTTTGACGCTGACCGTGCACGCGGGTTGGGTGTGACCCGATTTGACGGTTGGATCGGATCCGAGGCGAAGGCGATGGAAATGGATCGTCCCTGGTCGGCGCGCATGTTGGAGACCCTGGCCAACTGCCCGCGTCGTTGGCTCTGGGAAGACGGACTGACGTTGAGGGTCATCGATGAGCCTGCACGTGACCCAAGACGCTGGCTCCAACCCATGGAGATGGGCAATCTTCTGCATGGGGTATTCCTCGATTTCATGCGATATCTGCAAGACAGAGAGCAGACACCAGACGAGGACCATGCGTCGGTTCTTGCCTCTCTGGTAGATGTCGCCATCGAGCAGATGCAGACACAAGTGCCGGTTACGATGCAAGCTGCCTATCGCAATGACCGACGTCGAATCGAGCAGGCGGCACAGGTATTTCTGCAGGCAGAAGCGGAGCATTTCCGTGACAGACCCGGGCTGCAGGCGGTTGAATTTGAACGTGATTTCGGTGGCCCAGACGATCCAACCGTCATTGATCTGGGCGAGACGATCTTGCCTCTTCGCGGTCGCATCGATCGCATCGATCGTGTGCCCGGTACGGCGGATGAAGATCCTGCCTACGAGGTTTGGGACTACAAGACGGGCAGCACGTATGATTTCGACCAGGCAGACTTGTTGGCGGGAGGCCGACGACTGCAGTGGGCCCTGTATGCCTTGGTGGTTCCGCACCTGATGGGAGAGGCCGCGCACGTGAGTCAAAGTGGCTACCTGTTTGCCAGCGACCGTGGCGCAGGACAGCGCTTCGTCGCGTCGCCGCTTTCCCCCCATGATCTGGGCCGAGTTCTCCAGCCCCTGCTGGATATGGTGCGACAAGGATTGTTTCCAGCGATTCACAAGGGGGGTGCAGGCAGACCTTGTCGCTTCTGTGACTTTCGTCGAATCTGCTCAACCGAAGCACATGACGACAAAGGTCTGGCCAGTCGCCGCGAGACGATGACCCACTGGACAGGTCTCGTAGAAGGGTGGGCGCAGGCCAAAGCAACAGCACGTACCCAGGCGAGCCAGGTCGTTGAGAAACGCCTGGCGGAACGTGGCTTGAACGTGGCAGATATTGGTCCGCTGGAGGCACTCGACCAGATCAACGCGTGGGTGTCATCGTGAGCGAGCCAATTGATCAGCCGGCGCGGCTGCGATTGCGTCAGCAGCTAGACCGCAGTGTGATGTGTCTCGCCGGTGCAGGGGCAGGCAAGACACATGAACTCGTCCTGCGAATGGTCGAATGCATTCGACAAGGCCGCTGTCGTATCGACGAGATTGCTGCCATCACCTTCACACGCAAGGCGGCGGGTGAGCTACGCGGCCGCTTCTACGAAGGCTTGCAGTCTGCCTCCGAGACCACTACAGAGGTTGGCGGTGACCCGGGAGAGATATCCCGCTTAGGTCAGGCTGTGCGCCATTTGGACCGGTGCACGATCGGGACCATCCACGCATTCTGCGCCCGCATCCTGCGGGAATATCCTGCCGAGGCTGGGCTTCCAGGCGATTTCCACGAAGTGGAGGAGCGTGAGGAATTGTGGCTTGCGCGCGACGCCTGGGATCGCTTCCTCGAAGCGCGCTCCGCAGCAGGGGATCCACGACTCCTGTCCATTGAGGAGACGGGACTGACGGCCGAGCAATTCTACCAGTTCTTTCTGTCTCGCTGCCAATACAGTGACCTGCCCCTCAAACCCACCGAGCAATCTCAGCCGGATCTGCAAACTCCCACAGATCAGCTGCGAGAATTCGTCGAGCAAGTCGCAGCACAAATCCCCGAGAAGCTACCCGATCAACCCGATAAACTGATGGGCACCGTCAGGCGTCTGCAGCACCGTTTCGCCTACTCCTGCCCACAGACAGATGCGGAACGTGCCTTTGTTCTGCGGAGTTTCGATTCGTCCGTCGCAACACAGGTAACCCTCAAACGGTGGGGCGCACCGGGCAGCGCGCAGCAAACATTGGCACGCTCTCTGCGGGATGATCTAGTGAAGGCGTTACGGACGCAGATCATTCAGCCCGCGCTGTCTGCGTGGCGTCGGTTTGTCTATACCCTGGCTGCTGAATTTGTCGATGAAGCCATGGATTTCTATCGGCAGCACCGGCGGCAGCAAGCGATGTTGACGTTCAACGATCTGATGGAGACGTCGGCCGCCTTGCTGCGCGACCATACAGACATTCGACGAAAACTACAGGGACGTTATCAGACCGTCTTCGTCGATGAATTCCAGGATACCGATCCTCTCCAGGCGCAGATTCTGTTGTATCTGACGGGAGAAGATCGGGAAGATCCATCCTGGCAGCAGCAGACACCGCGCCCAGGCAGTCTGTTTCTCGTTGGCGACGAGAAGCAATCGATCTATCGATTTCGACGTGCAGATGTCGACGTCTTCAGACACATGCGGCAGCGAATAGAAGCTGGCGACGGTGCGTGTATCGAATTGACGGCGAGCTTTCGTTCCCAACCCACACTGGCTCGGTGGACGAATGATACCTTCGAAGGTCTCTTCGAAGCACAGGACCTGCGATTCCAGACCCACTTCCAGCGCATGCAGGCGCAGCGATCTGATGTGGCAGGCGGCGGCGTCTATCGGCTCAAGAGTGACCCCCAACGACGTGGTCGCCAGCAGTTGGTTGAAGAAGAAGCGGACAGGATCGCTCGTTTCATCGCTGCAGCTGTCGCCGGGAAAACCCAACTCAATGGGGCGGATTCCGTCCTGGGTGTATCGGCCCAACCGGGCGACTTCATGATCCTGACGCGGACGCGGCGCTGGTTGTCCAGCTACGGGCGGGCACTGGAACAGCATGGCATTGCCTACGATATCACCGGTGCCGGGAGTCTGCGCGCCTCTGGAGAGTTGAAAGCGATTGTTGATGCGCTGGAGGTTGTGCTGCGCACCGATGACACGGTCGCCCTGGTTGCCACCATGAGGGGCCTGCTTTTCGGGTTCGGCGACGACGAGCTCTACGCCTTGAGACAAGCGGGTTGGTCCTTCCGACTCGACGCCGAAGTTCCCACTCAGATCGACGCGTCACTGCGGCAACAATTGCAGGAGGTCGTGACCAGATTCCACCGTCTGCGTGAGGATCTAGAATCGCTGCCACCGGCGGCGGCACTTGAGCGTTTCGTTGATGAAACGGGATTGTTGGCGGCAGCTGCGGCCGAGGAGGGCGGATCTGCTCGTGCTGGCAACGTGCTCCGTCTCCTATCCATGGTTCGTGATTGGCAGTCGCGTCGCGGACTGGGCTGGGTCCAGATCACCGATGAGTTGCGCGACCTGTTGGAGGGTGGAGAATTTCGCATGGAGGAGATGACACTGGAGATTGGACGACAAGATGTCGTTCGCGTGATGAACCTGCATCAAGCCAAAGGGCTGGAAGCGAAGGTCGTCTTCCTCGCTGATCCGACGGACAGCAGCGCAGATCAGCATGGTGTCGACCTGCATGTGTCGCGTCTTGGTGACGAGCCGTATCTGTCGATGGCAGTCACGGCTGGGAGTGGACACAGACAATGGGTCATAGCCGAGCCTGACGGTTGGCCTCAGGACGCACAGATCGAGGCGCGCTACCTGGCGGCAGAGCAACTACGGTTGGTTTATGTGGCGGCGACGAGAGCTGCAGCCGTTCTCATTGTCGGTCAGGGACCCACTCACGCTGGACCGTGGAAGGATCTGCAGGTCGGGCTTCGTGACGTAGACGACCTGCCCATTCCTTCAGACTCAACGATCACTCTTGCCGAGTCAGTAGATGCCGGCGTCGACATCGCTGCGTCTCGACGGCAGCGTCAACAGCGGTGGGCGGAGATCCGTCAGCCGACATGGAAACAAGGCGCGGTTCGAGACGTGGAGGGGCGAGGTCCGGCGCAGGACATCGATGCAGGACACGGTCAAGACTTCGGGGTCGTCGTGCATCGACTTCTTGAGTTATGCGTCCGTGGGCATCTGGCGCCCAACGACGTGTCTGCCGTAGAGGCTTTGGCTTTGGCTCAACTTGCACAGCTTGGGCAGCCGCCGCACCTGCTGCCCCATGCCATCGATGCCGTGACGGGTTGGGCAGCATCGGACCTCTGGACGCAGGTACAGGCTTCGACACAGGTACATGCCGAGGTTCCTTATGCCAGAACATCTCACAATGAAATACTGAGTGTGGAACGAGGTGTGATCGACCTTGTCTTTAGGACAAGACATGGATGGCAGCTGGTGGATTACAAGACGCAGGTTCTGTCGACGGATCAAGCTGGCTCACCCGCCACGCGATCAGTCGCAGCGATGCTGGATCAATACCGAGCACAACTGGCTGCCTATACACAGCACTGGCAACAAGTGGCCCAGGAGCAACGGGTCACGGCGGGTCTGTGGTTGACGGCCCACAACCTCTGGTTGCCGCTGGACCTGGACTAGGCGTACCGCAACGGGGCAACGCCTGTCGGCGTTGAGCCCAGTCCTTGGTTTCAGCGCTTAGCTATGTGCCATGGCCAATGGCTTCTTGCCATTGGTTTCTTTTTGGAATCGATGGGCAACGACCGTTACGATCTTGCGCGCCGCTTCAGGTTCCATATTCGGTTCCTTCGAACGGAAGCGCTCTAGTGCCTGCATCTGGATGTCGTCCCAGGGTGCGCCCGGATTCTCCTCGCTCACGGCGAAGAAGATGTTATCCGCCAGTCGCAACAAAGAATCGGAAGACATACGATTCCCATTGGTACCGACCGTCAGTGCAGGGTCGGGTCCAAGTGAATCTTCTGAACGACCGAGGGCTCGCAGAATGCTACGAGCTGAGGTCGCCATGTCGAACAGATGTGCCTCGATGATCTCAACATCTTTGCCGTCGCGACGGACCTCTTGTGCTTTGGCGCGAACGTTGCCGGCCATGACATAGAGGATCTCTGCAATACGCAGAGCGGAGCGCTGTACCAGGAATTGATAGATGTTGCACAGAACCAGTACGATGACAGCCGTCGCTAGAACGCCGGTGACTACAGACATGGGGGCCTTTCGCCGGCCGGCACTGGTGGTCGGGAGAGGATCAGGGGTGGAGACAGGGGATGCCGGCCAGACTGATCTGGACATAATGACAAGACCAGACGTGTGTAATTAGGGGCACGGCGGACCCAACCGCAAACGAAATCGCCACTCTTCCATTGGTCACTCAGCGGTCATAGATTCCCTGCGCTCCTTCGGGTGATGACCACCCGACAAACTCTCGTAACCCATCCGATCTGTCAGATCGAAGGAAAACTCCTTGTTCAAGACCATGAAGCCCCAGGTTTGGGCCTTCGATGCCGAATGGATTCCGGATCCGGCAACAGGGCGTGCCGTATACGGATTCGCCGACGACATCGATGAAACAGACGTCATCGACGCCATGTTTGAACGAGGCGGAGCCACAGAGCAGGAGCCGCGGCCCTATCTGAAGACCATTCTGTGTCGCGTTGTGTCGGTGTCGGTCGTCACCCGTGCTGAAGAAAAGGACGAGGTGCGTTTACAACTGACCTCTTTGCCCGCTGCCGATGCGGCCGGAACACAGGCCCTGCCAGAGGCGGAACTCATTCAGCGATTTCTTGAAGGAGTGGGGCGCACACAACCGCAACTGGTAGGCTACAATTCGGGTGGCGCGGATCTTCGAATCCTGCTGCAACGTGGTGTAGCCCTCGGTGTTCAGGCAGCCGATTTCGCCCGTCGCCCCGACAAGCCCTGGGAGGGGGTCGATTACTTTTTGCCCAATGGTGATTGGCACGTGGATCTGCAGGAGGTCCTGGCTGGCCGCAGCCGCGGCAGGCCGTCCCTACATGAACTGGCCGTCGCCAGTGGGATCCCGGGCAAAATGGACGTCGCTGGATCTGATGTGCTGGATCTGTGGCAGGCAGGCAGAATCGATCAGATCGTCGCCTACAACGAGTGTGATGCGATCACAACATATCTGCTCTGGCTTCGTGTCGCCCATTTTGGTGGATTCTTCGACAGCCAACAGTACGAAGCGGAACAACAGAGCGTTCGAGAGCTGCTCAGCCGAGAGAGCCAACGGCCAGGTCGGGAGCATCTGCAGAAATACCTCGCTGTATGGAAGCAATTAGCCGGAAATCACGCGCGCAGTGGCGCACAGATGGGTCTGGGAATCTGACATGGAACGGTACATCGCAATCGACGGCGTCTGCGCCTGGCCAAATATGACACAGATGTCCAATGGTGATTTGGTTGTAGCGATTTTCAATCAACCCGTGCACGGTCGCTGGGAGGGAGATGTGGAAGCCTGGGCGAGCGAAGATGGTGGCCACAAATGGACAAAACGTGGGGCCGCTGCGCCTGGAGAACCGCCAGGCAATCGCATGAATGTGGCAGCCGGTTGTGCGGGCGACGGCGACCTACTTGTCATCTCCTCGGGTTGGACGCCTGTGCTGGCTCCTGGTGTGGAGGATCCGGAGTTCGCGTTCAAGAAACGCGAAGTTCTGGCACCGAGGGTCTGTCGCTCGTCTGACGGTGGACGAAACTGGGTGCGCGAGGACTCGGTGGAACTACCTGACGGGGAGCGCTGGTTCATTCCCTTTGGTGATATCGTTGCTGCCGACCAGCAACTGGGGGTCTCCTTCTATTCCGCGTCGCCAGAGGATAAGAAGAACACGTCGTGGTTCCTGCGTTCCACCGACGATGGCCGCACCTGGGGCGACGCCTGTGTCATCGGTGCGGATGATTACAACGAGACAGATCTTCTGTATCTGGGGGACCGTCGTTGGCTGGCTGCATGTCGGACCTTCACCGATGGCCATGTGCAACTGTTTGGCTCCGAAGATGATGGTCGCACCTGGACGGATCGGGGACCCGTCAGCCTGCCGCGCCAACATCCGGCTCATCTGACAAAACTGGCCGACGGCCGACTGTTGTTGTCGTATGGTCTGCGCAACGAAGGTCTACTTGGTGTGGCGGTCAGGATCAGCCCTGATGAGGGCGAGACCTGGCTGGAGCCGCGTGTTCTGGTCGACCTGGATCTGCCAGCGGATTGTGGCTACCCATCGAGTGCCCAGATCGCGGATGGCACCATCGTCACTGCGTATTATGCGAAACAAGTTAGCGCGCACATGCGGTACCACATGGGTGTCGTGCGTTGGGATCCGCCAGCTGTGAAAGAAACGAAAACGACGTAAAACCTTTATTCCACGCCTTTTTTCGGAAGCATATACACCATGGCTAAGGTTGTCTTCATCGGTGCCGGTAGTTTCGGCTTCACCCGGGGACTTGTTCGCGATCTGCTCACATTCGACCTGCTCAGCGATGCAGAGATCGCCCTCGTTGACATCAACAAGCAGCGTCTGGATTTCGCCAAGCGCGCATGTCAGAAGATCGTCGACCAGGGCGGATACAAAGCGACGGTCACGGCTACGACGGACCGTCGACAGGCTCTAAAGGGAGCCCACGCCGTCTGTGTCACCATTTTATCCGGGAGCACGAGTGTCTGGCAGCATGATATCCTGATCCCAAAGAAGTACGGAATCGATACCAATGTGGGTGATACACGTGGTCCCAGCGGCATCTTCCGAGCTCTGCGCACGATTCCAGAGATGGTGGCCATCGCCCGTGATATGGAGCAGCTGTGTCCGCGGGCAATGATGCTGAACTACACGAATCCCATGGCCATGCTCTGCCACGCCATGAACAGGGAGACCTCGATCCAGCTCACCGGATTGTGTCACAGTGTGCAGGGAACAGCGTCAATGATTGAAGGTTGGTTGAAGCTGAAGCCGGGATCGATGGAGTATACCTGTGCTGGCATCAATCACATGGCCTGGTATCTGAAACTCGAACACAAGGGCCGAGATCTCTATCCCCGCCTCAAGCGTACGATGCAAGACAAGGCCGTTTACAACCATGAGCAGGTGCGGAATGAAATGTTCCTCGCCCTCGGCTATTATGTTACCGAGTCGAGTGGACACAATTCCGAGTACAACTGGTGGTTTCGAAAGCGCCCGGATCTTGTCCGGAAATACTGCAGGGACGGAACGGGATGGAATCCGGGCCAATACGCCTACATTCTCAAGGCCTATCAGGCCCGCGAGGGCGGCGGCTGGCAAAAGAGTGTGCGGGATTGGATCAACCAGGATCAGATAGATCTTCGCCGCGGGCATGAATATGCAGCGTCCATCATCAACGCCTACATGGGCGGAGATCTGTATCGCTTTAATGGCAACGTCGCCAACGATGGCTTGATCGACAATCTTCCCACCGGTTCCTGCGTTGAGGTGCCCGTGCTGGCCAGCAGCAAGGGACTGGAACCAGTACGAGTCGGATCACTGCCCGCGTCGGTGGCGATGTTGACAGGATTGAGCGCACAGATTGAGATGATGGCCGTTGACGGATGCCTCAAGGGGGACGCGGAGCTCGTTTACCAGGCGATTGCCCACGACCCTCTGACAGCGGCCAAACTGTCCTTGGCCGAAATCCGCAAGATGGTCAGAGAGATGTTCAAGAAGAATCAGAAATGGCTTCCTCAGTTCAAGAAGGTCAATCTATAGGCGACCTCAGGGGAACGGGCGTCATTATTATTGCTAAATGAGCCAAACGAGAGTAAGTTGGTGGCATGTTTTCGTCGGTTTCACCCCGAAGCGGACGCCTTCTGCAACGGCAGCCAGGTGTTCTTACCTTCGAGCCTACCTCGCTGCCTCCGAAGCCGGATCTCTCTCTGAGCCCCTCTCAGTGGAGGCTGGTTATGGATGCGGAGCGGTCTCTCGGGCGTCTACAGGGCTTGCTCGAGGGGACGGACTGGCCACGAGATCTCCTGCGACTCGCGGCCCTACAAGAAGCGGCCGCCTCGGCTCGCCTCGAGGGGGGGCACTTTCCGCTCAGTGATCTTCTCTGGTGGGAACTCGATGGTCGCGTAAATGAGTTGCGCAGTAACACGGGAGCACTGCGGCTGGCATCGCAGCATGCATCTGTGCTCCTGAACAGACCGCAGGCATCGAAACAGGATCTGGAAGCCCTGCACCAAAGCCTCTACCGCAATGTCCGCGGGCGGGACGGCGAAGCTGGTAGACTCCGCACCTCGCTGATATGGCTGGGCCCCAAGGGGAGCACGGCGCAGGACGCTCCCTATGTCCCCCCAGCTCCGGAGCAGTTGCACCAGCACGTAGGTAGTCTGTCCGAATTCCTCAAGCAGGCGTCGGACTGGCCACGAGTGGTCCATGCGGCACTCTCCTACTACCAGGCTGAGTCCCTACAGCCTTTTCTGGACGGTAGTGGCAGGATCGCGAGAATCCTCCTCGTGAATTCCCTCGCTGACGAAGACGCTCACTCCAGTGCTGTTCTGTTACGCCCCTCCCTGTTGTGGACGAAAAACACGGCGCAACATTTCGGGCAATTGCAGATGCTTCGGGAGCATGGTTCGTTTGAGACGTGGATCTCCGTCTTCGCCAAGAGCATAGAGCAGTCCTGCTCCGAGGCAGCGGAACTGATAAACCGAGTGACCGCGTGGCTCGCTCAGACACGTCGCAAGGTCAGCGAGGAATTACCCAATCAGCGCCACATTGCCATGGCGATTCTTGGCGCTCTGCCTGGACAACCGTTGCTCAGTATTGAGTCTGCTGCCAACCTCTGCAACCGCAACTTCGCCAATGCGAATATTGTTGTGCAACGGCTTGTCGGCCTGGGCTTGCTTCGTGAGATCACTGGTCGAAGACGAAATCGCCGTTTCGTGGCACCCTTTCTGATGCACGCATTAGAGGAGGAAGTGACTCAATAAGCCCACGTATAAGCGAAAAACATCCCGTACGAGTATACAGCGCTGCCTTGCCCAACCCCCCCCGCGACGCGAAATGTACAGGAGGATGAGTCAGCAGCCAGTGTCTTGACGAGCTCGCCTCTATACTCTCCGTCAACGGAGTGCCCGCCCGACTCCCGGTATGATACTGGAGGCCCGCTGCCTATCCTATGCCAACCAGAATCAGCTTTCGTACGACTATTAGCGAAAAATACCCTGTTTGAGCATAGGGAGCCTATGAGCTATCGGTCCAGCATCTTCGACTCCAAGCCTGGGATAGGGTTTCCCAACCGATATGGGTTAGCCGTCGGCATGTGAGGGACCTATGCCTGCATACTAACACCAGACTGGTGCAGCTTCGGTGGGGAGCATGTCACTTCGCTGGCCTCCCGCAGGTGACGACTCTGAAGATCCACAACGACGATGTCACAGGAGCCGCAACTCTATGGCAGTCCACTGGTTGCTTACCGAGAGTCGTTTGGGATTGGGTATGCGAACAACACCCGAGCCAGCGAAAGTGAGAGCATGCTGGAGAGAAATTGGAGGACGGCTTCTACAAAAGTGCTGGTAGGTTTCGTCGAAAAAATCCTTTACATTTGCAAATCCTTGGGTCTCTACCAGCAGGTCGTAACCCACCCCACCGTAGCACAAGGAGCAAATGCTGAGTGAACTACGAAAGCTGGACCGACGATGATGTCAGTCTGCACGCGTACTTCAGTGAGATCGCCAGTTCGACGCCCTTGTCCCGGGCTAAGGAAGCTGAGCTAGCGGACCGCATCGCAGACGGAGACAATCGCGCCCGTGAGGAATTGGCAGAAGCCAACCTTCTATTTGTTGTTACCGTCGCTAAACAATACCGCAATCGTGGCCTGTCCTTCTCTGAGTTGATCAGCGCCGGCAACCTCGGTCTCATGACCGCAGTCGACCGTTTCGACGCAACACGCGGCTTTAAGTTCATCTCCTATGCAGTCTGGTGGATTCGTCAGGCCATTCAGCAAGCATTGGCAGAGGATAGTCGCACAGTTCGGCTACCTCTCAATCGGCTGAATCTCTTGCGCAAGATCGCACGCACCGCCCAGCAGCTTGGCAATACCAATGAGGGGGAGGCGGATGATGTCGAAATCGCCAAGGTCCTCGAGGTTCCTGTGGCGGAAGTACGGGACACGATGCTCAATGGACGCCGCTCGGTATCCCTTGACCGCGCTGCCTTCGACGAAGACGAAGGTTCGACTCTCATGAAGCGTCTCGCGGATGAGGAAGCTGATTCGCCTGACGAGACCGTGACACGTATGTCGAGCCAACGGCAACTCCAGAGAGTCCTGACAGGACTGGACGAGCGGGAGCACGAGATCATTCAGCTCTATTTCGGCCTCGACGGATCTGAACCGATGACACTAGAGCAGATCGGAGATCGGATGAGTCTCACCCGCGAGAGAATTCGCCAGCTAAAGGAACGAGCTTTCGGGAAACTGCGGCACCCATCTCATTATGAGGAGCTCCGCTCCCGCGCAGACTAACCTCACCTCCGGGTGCTCGATCATCGCCTCCCAGGTCCCAAGAGAATGCGGCGCGTCACCCTCGGTGACGGGCCGCTCCCCGTTATATGTGAAAGACGTAGAGATCCGGATCGACTTCGGCTGGCTCCATCCACCGACCACTTTGACGATGACTCTCAGCGACGGCGAGACACGCCTGGGTGATCTGATGCGTGATCTCTACATGTCCCCGCGTTCTTCGCCCCGCTTCAAAGGAATCGACGAGGTCTTCCAGGCAACTCACGACCGTACTGGTAGGTGTCACAGGTGCCAATGGCACCTCATCCCAGCCACCACCCTCTGTTGCGAGCCTCAACTGCGAACTCGTGCCATTGTTGAAGGAACGAATGCTGCCCTTGGTGCCCAGGATTTCAAATTCCCAATAGGCAGCGGGTAGGGACCAGGCATCGACACCCCCATCGAATCTGAGTTGATACGTTGCCCGCGGGTCAAAGGGTACGTGGTTGCCCTCAATGACGTAGTCCGCGTCATCAAACTGCCCCCGAACCTGATCAATCCCAGGGTCACCAAGAAGCCAGGACACGGTGTCCATGGAATGGATGTGTCCATGCAGCAGGCTGGAGGGAGCATAGTGAACGGCCACCTTCACTTCACCGATCCGTCCTCCAAGCACCACATCGCGAAGGGGCTCATAACGGTTGTCAAAGCGACGCAACACCCCCGTATTCAGGGCGCAGTCGTTTGCCTCTATCGCGACCCGAATCTCATCGGCTCGACGCATCGAACAGGCCATTGCCTTCTCCACATACAACATGGGAACACCCAAATTGGCTATCTCGACGGTCAGGTCTGCATGCAGGTCTACACGATAGTCGGCGGCGGGAGCTTCCCGTTGGTCTGTGCCGGCGGCGCGGGTGCACACGGCGACCAGATCCGGACGTTCCGCCTCTACCATCTTGCGCATATCCTCATAGACCGCTTTCACACCCCATCGATCAGTAAACCGTTCCCGCTTCTCGGCGACCAGGTCGCAGCCTGCGACCAATTCCAAACGGGACGACGCCGTCGTCGCCGATGCCACGGAGTACGGCAATGTGGTATGCCCTTCGTCGTCAATGGTCGATCCCATTCTGCCCAGACCCACGATGGCTACACGATAGGTTTTCACCATTGCTCTCCCATTCAATAGATTCTCTGTTACTACAGTCGAAAGCCCAAAGGTCGGCACCAAACAAAGTCTGAGTATAGCGGCAGTGGCCGCCGCCAAACAATCACCCAACGCACAGACCTCGTGCGTCGTCCCTTCACTCACCGTTGATAGATTGGCAGGACCGGCTGCAAATAACACATCCATACAAAGATCATGGTGTGGCGACACCTGTCAGCAATCACCGAGGTATCGTCGCAACCAGTGACGGCAAGGGTCGTGATGTTGTCTTGATCTGGCTTTTTGATCACCGCGGCGGGTATGCATGCCTCGTTGTTGACGCGATCACGGGCGAGACCGACGAAGTACCCATCCCTTTCGAGCCTGGTCACGACTGTCCCTACGCATCCGTTCTCTCGTCTGGCAATCGCTACTACACCCACTTCAACAGTCACTTTGTCGAGTTTGATCCCCACTCCAGATCCTTCACGTTCTGCCATGAGACGGCACCAAAGATGTCCATGGGTATGACCGAGGACGACGACGGTTGCATCTGGTCCATCAGCTACCCAGACAGTGGTCTGGTTCGGTTCAATCCGGCGACACGGGAATTCACGGACTTCGGCCACGTCTACAAGCAGAACTGGCCGCAATACCAACGTTTCATTGCCGCCGACGACAGAGGATGGATCTACTTCGCCATCGGCAATACGGCGACCCAACTCATCGCCTTCGACCCCGGCACAGGCGCCACGGAGCCACTTCTGTCCGACGATGAGCGTGTCGAGGGGGCGACTGCCTTCGTTGAGCGAGATCAAGATGGACGTGTTTACGCTTTGGCCGATTCCTCCGAGCAGGACCAAAGCAACTGGCTGCAGTTATACGAAGGACAGCGACAAGAAGTGGGCGGTCATTCCAGCCGCGACGCCAAACCCATCGTCACGTCCAGCCAAGCCTTGTTCCACCGCACCTTCCCTTCCGGTCGGCAACTGGTCCTCTGCGACACGGTCGAAGGGGAACTGATCGTCGAAGATCCCGCGACCGCACAACGTTGGGAGAATCACTTCGAGTATACCAGCGAGGGCGCGCATCTGATGGGCGTCGCCGCTGCCCCGAATGATACCATCTGTGGTGGCACGGCGTTCCCGATGCGCTTCTTCCAGTTTGATCCGCCTACCGGGGCCTGGACGAATCGTGCCTCCCATGGTCAGTGGAACACCGTCGCCCGCCAAGGGGACAGATATTTCGTTGGCGGCTACACGGGAGGTTTTCTCCTGGAGTGGAATCCTTTCGCAACCTGGGTTGACACCGAACCGGAGCAGATCGACACAAACCCGAGGTTTCTCGCCGCCAGTGCACCCTCGATCAATCGACCACATGCGCTGTTGGCCCACCCCAATGGTCGACATCTTGTCCTTGGTGGAACCCCTGGGTATGGCCTCACAGGCGGTGGCATTCTGCTCTGGGATCGACAGGAGCAAAAGCAAGTGCTCCGGGAGCACCATGAATGGTTGCCCAATCATTCGGTCATGAGTCTTGTTGCCCTCGACGAGAATCGGGCATTAGGCGGCTCGACCGTCGCTCCCGGTACGGGAGGCGAGGCCAGGGCCCAGCTTGCCGAGCTCTTTGAGCTCGACCTCAACACGATGCAGGTGACGTGGCATGCTCCCGTGCTCGATCGTGTCAGAGAGTATACAGACCTCGCCCTCAACTCAGAGGGACTCCTCTATGGAATTGCTGACAAGACACGTTTCTTCGTCTACGACATCGAAGCTCGTTCAGTTCTGTTGGAGCATGCCACCACAGACAGCCTCGGCGAGTCCGCCTATCACCAGGGCCCACGTCTTTTCCTCACCGATCCGGAGACAGGCACGACGTTCCTGCTCTTCCACCACTGCATCGCCAGGATTTGCGGTGCCCCTGACTATCACCTACAAAAGGTGAGTGAGTCACCGGTGCCCATTCACTGTGGTGGAGATATCCTCGCCGGCAGGATCTACTTCGGTAGTGGTTCCCATCTATATAGCTACGACATAGGAGATCTCAGCTAAGTGACGATCGAATCAGCTGTACTTGGGGGGGGTTGCTTCTGGTGTCTGGAAGCGGCTTACGAGCAGGTAGAAGGTGTTCGGACTGTGACGTCCGGTTACGCAGGTGGGCACGTAGACGAGCCAAGTTATGAGGCCGTCTGTATGGGTACGACGGGACACGCTGAAGTCGTCCGGGTGGAATACGAAGCAGAGACGATATCTTTTGACGAGATTCTCGAGATCTTCTTCGGCATCCACGATCCGACCACCGTCGACCGGCAAGGAAACGATGTGGGTCCCCAATACCGATCAGCGATCTTTACTTCAACAGACACACAGACGGCTGCATCGACGCAAATGATCAAACAACTCACCGATACAGCGATTTTCGATCAACCGATTGTCACTACTATAGAGCCCTTGGCAAGATTCTGGCCTGCCGAGCCATACCATCACTCGTATTACCAACGCAATCCAGGCCAGTCCTATTGCACGATGGTGGTGGGCCCCAAGGTCGCGAAATTTCGTCAACGCTTCGCTCACCGTCTTCGAAAGTAGCCCACGGATTGACAGCATCGTGTATACAGGAGACGTACACGCCATGACCATCCGTCGGAGAGTCACGGGGGAAGTGCGCAAGGCCTTGTGGCGAATGCGTAGCTCCGACGACATGGCGGGTCTATTGGCGACCATTCGGCAGGGACTGATCGATCTGGACATTCCGCTGCTCTACTGTGGCGTCAATGTGGTGGAGACCTTCCCTGACCCGCCTGAGGTTACAAGCCATTCGATGAATCCCCAAGGTGAATGGCATCGACTGCAAAGCGTCGGTGCTGCTACCGTGTACGATTTCTGGAAGCAAGGTGAAATCGTCTATCGTCGTGATCTGCATCACGACGATCCTTATGGCGAAAGCAAGATATTTCCAGATGTGGCGTGCATCATCGATGTTCCCTTTGCCCAGGGGACACTAGCAGCCTCCAGTCGCGAGCCGCATGCCTTCAGCGAGGAGCACGTCGAGTTACTGCAAGAGATGGCCGATCTGCTGGAGGACGGTTTCCGAAGATTGGCCCAGTTAAGGGCTATGGAGGTACGTGGCAACCTGCGAGAGCAGGTGTGGAAGATGCGCGGCACGACGGATATCGAGCAGGTGATGGCGGTTGTGCGTCAGAGTCTCAAGAGTCTGGGAATTCGCCATATCAATTGCGGTATCAATCTCATTGATGGCGACCAGTTTCGCTCCCACAATATTGAGGGTGGCGATTGGCAGGCCCTTGACGTTGGCCCACAGCCGCTGATCGAAAGAATCTGGCGGGGTGGCAAACCGGTCTATCGCCGAGATCTGGAGAAGGAAGACGAATTCAACGAGCGTGATACAATCCGTGGGTTCTACGGCGAGTCGCCTCGATCAGTCGTAGACATTCCTTTTTCACACGGAACCCTCGCACTGAATTCTGATGAACCGAATGCGTTCTCAGAAGATCAGGTGGACTGGCTGGTTTATCTTGCCGAAGGCTTGGAGGAAGGATTTCGTCGCGTCGATGATCTTCGTGTACTGGAGGAACACAATCGTGATCTCGAACGTGAGATCGCCGAGCGCAAACGTGCAGAGACAGATCTGGAGAGTTCACTAGCAGAAAAGGACGTCCTGCTGAAAGAGGTCCACCACCGCGTGAAGAACAACCTTCAAGTTGTGTCGAGTCTGCTGAGCCTCAGGGCAAATAGTATCCAGGACGAGGCCGCCCAGCAGAGCTTTGCCGATTCACGCTCGCAGATCGAAGCGATGGCCTTTATCCATGAATGTCTCTACGAATCTCCAGACCTGGGCCATATCGACTGTGGTGAGTACATTGGTACCCTAGCAGAAAATGTCCTGTCTTCATACGGCACCGACCGCCAGCGCATCAACCTTCGAATCGACGTGACCCATCAGGTTGTCGACGTCGACACTGGAATACACTGTGGCCTACTCGTCCATGAGTTACTGTCGAACTGCCTCAAGTATGCCTTCCCCGAGGGTCGATCGGGGACCATTGGCGTTGAGCTGTCGAGTTTGTCCACAGGTATGGTGACCTTGCGCGCCTATGATGATGGCGTGGGGATCCCTCTCGAGCTCGATGCCATCCACTCTGCACAGACCCTCGGACTCCGTCTCGTTGCGGATCTGACCAAGCAGCTGCACGGTACGCTGTCTCTCGATCGCGTCGGTGGCACCAGCCTTTCCATCAGTTTCCCGGTGACTGCCTGATGGCGAAAAAGAAGATTCTCGTTGTCGAGGACGAGGCTGTTGTGGCCCGCGACATAGAGCAGACCCTGACAAAACTTGGTTTTGACGTGGTCGGCACTGCCCAGTTCGCCAACGAAGCCGTTGCCAAGGCCGCCGAGACGCGACCGGACCTTATCCTGATGGACATCAGCCTGCAGGGCAAGCGCGACGGGGTCGAAGCGGCGCAGATCATCGGCGATCGAAACGACACACCTGTCGTGTTTCTCACGGCCCACACAGACAAAGCGACGGTTGCTCGCGCCCAGGGAATCTCCCCGGCCGGTTATCTGGTGAAACCCTTCAACCGCGAGCGCTTGCGGGATACCATTCACAAGGCCCTCGGCATTGAGGAAACGGACGTCGCCAAGCCGAAAGGCAAAGCCTCCATCCTCCTCATCGATGATTCCAATTTCTCACAGGCGATCTCACTCAGCCTGCTGGGCAAGCAGTTCCGCGTCAAGATTGCCAGTTCATACGCGCGGGCAAAGCAAATGATGCAGGAAAGCGCAGCAGATCTCATCGTCGCCAATCTCGACCAGGCCGATGCCGGTCGTGGCGAGGCATTGAGACGACTACGCCGAGACGCGCGCATCGATACGCCGGCCGTTGTGGTTTCCGAACAATTTACGCCACAGGATGTGCAATTGCTCAAAGGCGAAAATGTTCAGGCCTTCGTCATTCTCGATGATCAGTTGGGAGCACGACTTGTGGAAGAGGTCGAGAAGATCATCGACTGAGAAGCCCCGCCTTAATTCACGTCAGATCTGAGGAAGGAAACAAAGGCGGCCATGAAAAACAGGACGGCGAACAACAGCAACAACAGCGTGTCGACCATCCGAGATTCAAAGCGCTCGCCGAGCCCTTCGGCGGTGTAGGAGAAGTTCGGCATCGCGTCGATATCGTAATCATCGTCGCTGCCACCAAACGCAGACGCACCCTCGCCTGTCTGCTCTGCGACGAAACGCACAAACTGATGCTGGAAATTGCGTAGTGTGTTGATCAGCCGTTCCTCGTGGCGCACGCCTGTCGCGCCCACATCTGTACTGGCATAGACGTACGAGGCAACTGGTGAGATGCGCGTGAGTTGTCGTGCAATGTCGGTCTGACGCCGCAACTGAATCTCGAAATCTCGAACCACCTCCGACGTGGCTTTGTTGACTTCACGTTGCAACTCATCTCGTTGTTCGCGAATCTTCCGAAAGAACGCGCTACGCTCCTCGCGACTCATGCCGCGAACGCGACGCCGCATCGAACCCCAGTCCGTCTGATACTGATCGGAGATCTGCTTGCTGCGCAGCGCAATCTCCCGCTCAACCTGTCCCACGTCGGGCACGGGTGCCACCCATTCGGCCAGGTAGGGTCCCATATTGGGGATGACCAAGGCCAGCAGGACCCAGAGGGACAGGAGCGTAAGAATCGCCGTCGAGGACGTTTTGGCGCGCACAGACACCAATAGACCGATAGAAAACATGACAGCCAACAGTAGCAAGGACACCACACCGGCCATGGCAAAAGCCTGCCAGTCCGTCGCGGTGAAGGGTATTGCCGAAGAGGTGGAGATCAACAACGCACCTGTCACCAGGGCGACAATGAATGGCAGCGCCAGCGAAAAATAGCCACCGATCCACTTGGCGAGGATGACGAGATCACGTGGTACCGGAAAGGAGAGCAGGAGCATCAGAGTTCCCGTCTCACGCTCACCGGCGACTGAGTCGTAGGAGATAAAAAAGGCCAGTAGACTCAGTACCACGGCGACGATGAACAGCATGTCGGCGACCGGAAACAGTAGTACCGCAGGATTCGTATTCAGATCGCCTGCAAATCCAGGCATGAAGTCGTCGGTGACCACGGCGGTGCGGTCCAACGTCTTCTCTACACCATAAAACAGTACCTGGAAGCTCTGCGGCGGCCGGTCAACGCGCATTCCTTGCCGCTGCAGTTGGCGATAGGAGCCATATTCTCGCGCCTGATCGCGATACTCACTCTGATTGTGTGTGAATTCAGCTCGGCGGGAGGTCAGATCTGCCCGCAAAACAAAAACACTGACGATCCCCAGCACGATGCACAGACTGGCACATACGAGGAAACGAAACTCCAACAGGCTGACGAGCCACTCCTTGAGGATCAGCGCCCGCAGCATTGGAATCTCTCAAGCTCTGACACTGGCGTGGCGGTTTCAGGAGGCAAGATCATAGCGCAGGAATCCCAAGTAAGCGAGCAAGAAGAAAGTGCCATTGAGTATCACCAGCAGAAGGATGTCGATCTGCCCATCGGCGGCGATCTGCGCGAGGGGAATGCGCGGCGGCGCGAAGACAGGCAAGTCGTCAGGATCGATTGGTGCCTCCATGATCTCATCTCGCTCTTCGCGATCCTGTATGCCCTCTACCGAACGTCGGCGATCCGATTGGATGCGTTCCAGCGCCTCGGCAAACTCAACTCGATAACGATCGATGTAGACACGCAGGGCTGAAAACTCTGCCAGACCAGAACCGGCCAGGGACGCGGTGGCGTAGACATAACTGGCCGATGGCGACAGTCGCGCCATGGTCGTACTGGCCTCTACCTGCGCCTGCAGGCGGCGGGCAAAGTCCGACATCAGCGCATCCGTCTCTTTCGCCTGACGCAGTTCGGCTTCCTCGCGCAACGCATCACGCTGATCTCGATCCAACCCACGTCGCCGCATCCCAGCGAAGGCAGCACGACGGATGGCGGTCCGTTCTGAGGCGATGGCTCCCGCCGACGGGACGGGGATGATGGCCCGCGCCACAATGGGTGCCACATTCGGCACGGCCAATACCCACAGCACCCAAATTAAGAAACAGATGACGAGAGAAGTAGAAGAGCGCCGGGTCAGTACTGAGACAGAAAGGGCGAGGGTGAAAAACATGGACAGATAGAGTGTGGCAACGAGCAACATGCCGATGAAGGCCGATGTGTCTGCCCCACGCAGGACAAAGGACGTCGTCGTCGATGCGACCAGCAGTCCCATGAGCGTACTTGCCAGTAGAGGTACAAGCAGTGCCAAAAAGCCACCGGCCCACTTCGCCAGCAACACCATGTGTCTTGGAACTGGATGAGACATGACCAGACGCAGTGTGCCATCCTCGTGATCACCCGAGATCGCATTGAAAGCAAACAAGATGGCCAGCAAGGAGCCGACAATGTTGACGATGTAGAGGAAATCAGGTGCGGGAAACAGCACAAACAGTGGATTGGAGAATTTGCTGCGCCCCAAGGTCGGCTCGTCCCTGACGGCAATCTTCACCGAGCGTGACAACTCCCGCTCCAGACCCACCGTAAACACCGACAATGGATTGGGTGGTTTCTCCTGCTGTGTCCCCTGCCACTGAAGCGTGCGGAAGTCGGTGGACTCAGCCAGCTTTTGCTCGCGAGCTGACTGCGCCTCAGTGAACGCATCCAGCCGGCGATCATAGTTGACTCCCAGAATCGTCGCCGAGCCAACGAGCAGCAGAAAGAGCAGTCCCGATGACAAGGCGAAGCGATAGGTCAATAGATGCGAGCGAAGTTCACGACCAAGAAGGGTCAGGAACACGGCCAACTCCTCACATGAGACATGACGGCAGGACTTCCCCTGATGATGATCTGTTGTTCGACGCGCGTGTGGGTGGGAACGTTTACTTTCCCCACGCCTGCAAACTTACTACTTAGGTCTGAAGGACGATGAAAATAACGGATGTCCACTGCCACCATCTCAGCTACCCGCTGCAGGAGCCCTTTGCCAATTCACGCCAATGGGTACATGAGCGCACGGCCCACGTCATTGAAATCCATACCGACAATGGGCTCGTTGGCTGGGGGGAAGGTACAGCGGCAATAGCAGTTGATGCGATCAAAGCGCATTTGTTCGGTCGCGATCCCTTTGATTCACGCAGAATCTGGGTTGATCTGGCAGACCAGGGATGGGGCAATGTGGCAGCGATCAGTGCTGTGGATATCGCGCTTTGGGACTTACAAGGTAAAGCCGTCGGACGTCCGATCTATCAATTGCTCGGCGGTGCGTCGCGGCTGAAGATCCCCGCCTATGCCAGTGGCCTGTTTCGTCGACAGCGACCCCATAATACGAAAGCGCTCACGGACGAGGCACAAGGCTACGTCGATGCGGGATTTGGTGCGATCAAGATGAAGGTGGGCCTCGGTCGACACTACGATGTCACCAACGTAGCAGCCATCCGCCAGGCTGTGGGCGATCAAATACTATTCGCCGTGGATGCCAACTGCGGTTACGATGTAGGCACGGCCATCGATGTTGGGCGACGTTTGGCCGACTATGACCCGTACTGGTATGAAGAGCCTGTCGCAAAGAACGATGTCGCCGGAAACATCGAGGTGCGCCTGGCGCTGCCAGGTCTGCGGATCGCAGGAGGTGAGCAACTTCAGGGTTTGTCGGCGTATCGGGATCTCATCTCCCAGCGGGCCTTTGATATCGTTCAGCCGGACATTTCCATCGCTGGCGGCTTCACCGAATGCCAACGCATTGAGGCTCTCGCGCAGGCCCACGGATTGCGCGTACTTCCCCATATGTGGGGCACGGCGATTCGACTCGCCGCCACGGCGCATTGGCAGGCGACCATACCTGATGATCCAGAAGGACTTTGCCCACAACCAAGTCTGTTCGAATTCGACATGACGGAGAATGGTCTACGCACGGAATTGGCGTGCGAACCCATTCTGGCAACGGATGGTTTCGTGTCAGTCCCAGAAGCACCGGGTCTTGGCATCGAAATTGATCGCAAAGTACTAGAACGCTATTCCATTAACTGAGGATCGTGAAATGACGAGTGACGGCTTGTTGACCCTAAGCCGTGAGCAGAAGGCTTCTTTTCAACAGGATGGCTATCTGCACCTGCCCGGCTTCTACCACGGCGACGTACTCCAACGTTTGCGCGACGAATACCACCAGCTTGTCACGCAAACGGAGAATCGTCCGGCGAACATGTCCTACAGCTACATGGATCCACCAGAAGGTTATGTGCCTGACGAATTCAACCCAAAGAATGTCGTGGGAATGATGGATCAGGTAATGGCCGGGGATTTCTGGATAGATCACGTGACCGAACCTGGAATTGTCGGCGCCCTCGTCGATTGCTTTGGCCCTGACATCGATTTCCACAATGGCAAGGTGCGCAACAAGCCGCCAGGATTTGAATCGACGCAGGGGTGGCACCAGGATTGGCCCTATGAGCTGCACTCCAAGCCGGAGTTGGCAGCGGCGATCACCTATCTCGACCCGACAGACTTCGAAGCGGGAGCGACGGAAGTCATTCCGAACAGCCATTTGCAGGCACTACCAACTGCCGAGGGTGCGTCAACGCTGATCCAGGAAGATGTCGACGACTCAGAAGCGGTCGTGTGCAAAGTCGCGGCGGGGGATGTCGTCATCATCCACGTTATGGTGATTCATCGCGCCGGCCATAACTACACGCCCCACAGCCGCAATGCGATCATCAACGAATACAAGACGGCGGGTGCCATCGATCACTGGAACAATCGTTGTGGTCTTGCGGGCCTACCATTGGCGCGCGGTGGGCGTCCACTGATGCCGCGGCTGACCGATTGGATCGACGCATGATCGTGAATGCGGCGGAGCACGCCTGGGTACTCGGGGATGAGAAATTTCCTCTGGTACAGGAAGTGGCAACCTGTCCCAATGGTTTTCCGCAGCGGGAGCAATCGGGTTACGATCTGCTTGCGAGCATGCAAGATCACAGTGTTGACCGCACTGTCATCAGCCATGTCTGTTACTATGGCAGCAACAACGACTACACGGTTCACTGCGTGAAGACCTGGCCAGATCGCTTTGCCGGTGTTGGGCTCTTGGTTGGCCACCGCCTGTTCGCACCACAGGAATCTGAACAGAATGCCGATCGTCTCGAAGAACTCGTCACCGACGGTGGTCTTGCAGGGCTGCGGCTGAGTCCGGTCTATGACACGGATGTGGAATGGCTCGATGATCCAGTCTGTGATGCACTGTGGCACAGGGCGGCACAATTGAAATGCGTCTTCAATGTCTTTCTGAGACCCCAGCAGATACCCCAGCTTGAACGTATGGCCGAACGCCATCCCGGTGTCGCTGTTGTGGTTGATCATATGGCACTGATCGATATCACTCGACCGGACGAGGAGGGCATCGATCTGCTCGTTGGATTGCAGCGATTGCCCAATGTCTACGTCAGGACCTCGCTGCACAATCAGTCAAAGCAGCCATTGCCATTCAACGATGTGTGGCCTTATCTGCGCCGTTTGTACGACAGCTTCGGACCACAACGGCTTCTTTGGGCCAACTTCTACGAGTATCTGATCATGCGAGACATGATCCCTTTCTTTTCTGCAGAAGACCGCCAGTGGATTCTTGGGGAGACGGCGGACCGCCTCTATTTCCAACGCACAGGACCATGACATTGGACGACAATCCATGAGAATCGTCGACATTGAGCGCATCCTCGTCGACGTCCCCTTCACACAACGTCAGCAACGGATTACGCGCCGAACCGTCTACAATTGGTCACTGCTTGAGCTGTGTCGAGTCACAACCGATACGGGCCACGTCGGCTGGGGTGAGACGGTTCCCCATTACACACACCAGCGTGTGACAGACGCGATCGTTGCTCAAGCGATTGGTTCACGTGCGGCGGATCTGCTCTTTGATGATTCCATTGGCGCCGGGTTGCAGATGGCGCTCTTCGACGTAGTCGGCAAAGCCATGGGAGTACCAGCGCATTGTTTGCTCGGCAAGAAAGTGCGCGACGCGACGCCCATTTCCTGGTGGTGTTCACACAGCACGCCCGAAGACTGGGCAGCAGAAGCTGCCGCAGGTGTCGCTGCGGGATACACCAGCCTCAAGACAAAGCCCAGACCCTGGTGGGACGTCATTGCTCAGATTGAGGCGGTCAGCGATGCCACGCCGGCTCACTTTCGAATCGACATGGATCCCAACGGCACACTGGACAACGCGGCAACAGCTATCCCTATCCTCACGCGCCTGTCAGCGTATGAACGCGTCGCCATGTTCGAGACACCGATTCCTCAAAAGGACGTGCTTGGCAATCGACAGATACGTCGAGCGGTGCCGCGGCCGATTGCCATGCATTTCGGTAGCCCACCATTTCTGACAGCCCTTCGCGAAGAGGTCTGCGATGGGTTTGTCATCAACGGCGGGGCCCACAAGGTCCTGCAGGATGGAGCCCAGGCGGCAGGTGCGGCGATGCCCTTCTGGCTACAGCTTGTGGGCAACGGACTCACCACCACATGGGCAGCGCACCTGGGTGCGGTACTGAGTCACGCTACGTGGCCGACGATCAGTTGCGTCAATCTCTACACGGATCACCTGCTTGCCGATCCCATCCGGGTTCAGGGAGGTTATCAACCGGTTCCCAATGGCCCGGGTCTGGGTGTTACTGTGAACGAGGAAGCCGTCGCGCAGTATCGAGTAGCAGACGACAAGTTGGCTACCGTAGCAGAAGGCCAGACATACGCCCACCCGACACCCAGACTGATCAATACGATTCACTACCCTGATGGCAGTCGTGTTCATGTGGCGCAGCTGGGAACCACCTCCGTGCACCACGGGCCCGGATGGTCGGCGGGGGTTCATGTGGTCACGAGGGAAGACGACGCCAGTGCCGATTTCGCCGATCTCTATAACCGTGTCCTACAGGGACCGGTTCGTAACTAGGGTCTGTGGCAAGGGCTCATTGACTACGAGGAGGTTGAAGTGAAGCAACGGAAACGAGATTCGAACAGCACACTCGTCTACTCCTCTGACGCAGGGCGGACCTGTCCCACCTGTGGCAAATCAACCAGCGCATGCAGTGGCCATCGCAACATCGGAAGCAGCACCAAAGGCGATGGTGTTGTACGGGTTGCTCGCGAAACCAAAGGTCGCAAGGGCAAAGGAGTCAGTGTTGTAACAGGTGTGCCCCTGGCGAGCGACGAATTGCAGAAACTGGCCAAAGAGCTGAAGGCTCGGTGCGGTGCCGGCGGTACGGTGAAGGATGGCATCATCGAGATTCAAGGCGAGCACCGGGACACGCTCGTGCAAGAGCTGACTGCTCGTGGGTTTCAGGTCAAGCGTGCCGGCGGCTAGTCGAGTGGCTTAAACAGCAGGAGGGATTTCCCCATGAGAATTCACTGGTGTGTATTTCTACTTCTCGGTGCCGTCGCAACTTCCGCTCAGCAAGAAGCGCCGCCACGACCTTGCCAGTCGGAGCAAGCTCGGCAATTCGACTTCTGGCTTGGTCAATGGAATGTGTCCTGGGGCGATGATAGCCAAGGTACCAACTCTGTGACTGCCGAGCTGGATGGGTGTGTCATCGTTGAACGATTCGATGGCCAGCCCGGCACGCCATTGGTCGGTATGAGTGTGGCCTCATTTGACGCGCACTCTGGCATGTGGAAGCAGACCTGGGTAGACAACCAGGGTGGTTATCTCGATTTCACCGGCACATGGCAACAGGACCGTATGATCCTGCGGCGACAAGCGTCACGCGACGGAGTCGATTTCTTACAGCGGATGGTCTGGTACGATATTGCTGAAGACCACTTACAGTGGCACTGGGAACGCTCTGACGATGACGGCAAGACCTGGCAGGTGCTGTGGCACATCCGCTACGTGCGAGACGACCCTCCCGATGCTCAGTGACGGGCAGAGGCACTACCGATCGCCGCCTCGCCGCCCGCCTCCACTACGACCTCGACGCCCTCTACCTTCGCCCCTTGCGGCACGTACGGCATCACGATAGGTCGCGTAGAGCTTGAACGTCTCTTCTCCGAGAACCTCCAGCAGTCGCTCGTCGTAAACCTTGGCGAGATCTTCCATGTCCTGACGGATCATGCGAAATACCTCGGGATCTCGCGGGCCACTGCGAGCATCCTCCATGATCTGTTGCCTCTCCATCTCCAGCGAATCCAGCAGAGCAGCAACCAACACCTGCTGTGGCTGCTCGATCTGCAAGACCTCGAACATCTTCGCCCGGGCTTCCTCGCGAGCCTTCTGCACCTCTTCCGGACTACGTTGCTCGCGATCACCAGAACGACCCCCACCCCTCTGCGCCAGCGAGGGTTGAATGGCGGCCAGGCCAAGGGCGATGGCGGCAATCAAGAGCAATATCCGACGGCAATTCATCATGACTCACCTGGGTGGGTGGTTTCTGTGTTTCTCATCCTTCGACGTCTCGATTGCGCAGATCGCTTAAGGCTTCACTCGCCAGCGAGTTGCTCTAGATGATGACGTCCAAGAGCCAGGACCCGATCGTCATCCCACTTCTCGAGGGGACGATAGCTTGGATGCCCCGGGCGATCCTGACACGGATTGTGGCGAGTGTTGTAGCAGCAGATCAAGGCCCAGCGGGGATCCGGTGAGTCGTTGGGGGCAGAGGCATGAAGCAAATTGGCGTGAAAAAACAGGGCACTTCCTGGCGCCATTTCGCAGTAGACGTGCTCGAGGTGATTCTGTGCGAGTTCGACTCGCTCACGATCGGCACCGGTCTGTGTGCCCGTCTTGCCGTGCTCGATCCGTCCGAGTTTGTGCGAGCCTCGCAGCACCTGCAGACAGCCATTTTCCTCGTAGGCCCGATCAACGGCAATCATGCAACTGGCCATGTCCGGGTACAGGCAGCCGTTATTGTACCAGTATCCATAGTCCTGATGCCATTCCCAGGCACCGCCAACCCGCGGCTCTTTCACCATCATTTTGTAGTGATATAGATAGACTTCGTCTTCCATCAGTCGTTCCATGGCGTCCACGAGGCGACGGCCGTGGCACACGGCATTGTAGATGTCGTCGCGGTCGGTGTCCGATGTCAGCCACAATTTGCTGACGCGGCCGTCAGCATCGACGGGGCCGCCGACATTCTCTGTCTTTTCCATATCGGACTTGGCCACCTGCAACAGCAGGTCCATTTCCTGCGCATTGTAGAGATCGGGTACCAACAAATAGCCGTCGCGTTGGAAGTCTCTTACCTGTGTATCACTTACCTGATAACTCATCTCGTTGTCCCTCTCCAGTGCACGACCCCATGACGCGCATTCGAAGTACAATGATAGTGGCCACGTCCAACCACGACAGCTTCTGGTGGGCACGCAAACGAGGAGCGATCTTCATCCACATGGAAAGCACTTTTCCCGTCTCTGCGGGCGCGCAACCCGACACCTATGGAACAGTTCTGGCCACAGCATACGATGGTCTGGCGACGCTGTATTCTGGTGGTGCCATTGGTGCCTGCAAACACTGGGGGGTCTCTCACATTTCTGCCGGCGAAGCAGCGCTCTTTGTCGGCGCCGGCGCTGCGGCGGAGTGTCTTGAGCCGGTTCGTCGAGGGGTCCGCTGTCACATCCTGGACTCGTCGCCCGCCATGCTGCGTCGTGCACACCGGCGACTGCATCGCAGCAAACATGAAGGACACGTTCAGTTCCATCTGGGCGACGCACGTGCCCTGCCTACACACAAAATGTATGATGCCGTCGTGGTTCACTTCTTTCTCAACACCTTCTGTCAGCAATCGATGCCACGGGTTCTGGCCTCTCTCCTGACGCACCTGAGGCCGGGTGGTCTTCTCGTGTTGGCCGACTTTGCTCCGGTTTCACCAGGCACAGAAACTGCAACGGCTGGCTCTTTCTGGCAGACCCTCTACCATGATCTGCCTATGCACCTCTTCTCGCAGTGGACGGGTAGCGACGTGCACCCCCCACATGACCTTCCGGCCGTGGCATGCTCGCTGGGCGCCACCTTAGTGGCACAACGAACTTTTCGAGTCGCTCGCATTGGTCCGGCCTGGTTCGGTAGTTGGGTCATGAACAAGTGACTTATCACCGAATGATGCAGCACGTCGAGCGGCACTTGGTTGACACCCACCTCTGGGTCGCGGCGGCGGCGGCGGGTCTGGAATTATTCAGCAGCCATGCCTTGGGGCTGCCCCTTTTGATGGCACCCGCTGCGTTGGTCGCGGCGTCCACCCTTCTCATCTATCGTGCTGATGGTTGGATCGACAAGGATCGACCATCACGTGGCGTGTTGCCAGTGGTGCTCGCTCTCGGCGTGTTTGCCTGGAGCTGGACCCTTGCACCTGATGCGGTGCGCTGGTTGGTCGGGTTCGGTGCACTGCCCTGCTTGGTTTACGGATGGCGCTGGCGTGGGCGCCGCTGTCTGCGCGAACTACCGGGGATCAAACCCTTCTTCGTTTCGGGGGCGCTCATCGTGTCGACGATTGGGATTCCCTGCCTCTGGTCGACTCAGGGTGTCGATCCTGTGCGACTCAATATCCTGGCGGGCATGCTGTTCGCCCTGCTGATGGGCAATGTCACCCTCTTCGATTTGAGAGATCAGGGCGCCGACGCCGGGCGTGGAATCGTTACGGTGCCTGTCGTACTGGGTGCAAACAAGACGCGGTATGGGATCGCCATCTGTTCGGTCTTATTGGGTCTGGCGCCGTTGCTCACAATGCAACGCGTGTTCTCAGCTCAGATTCACCACTGTTTCACCATGGCCTTTGTTGGAACGGCGATCTGTGCCGTATCACTGGTGCCCGATAGCTCTCGTCTACGCTACGCCATGTGTGTCGATGGGATCCCGCTGGTGCTCGGTGTCGCGACGCTGGTCATTGCTTCATAGCAAGAAGGGTCGTCATCAAACAACTCCCAGAACCTTTTCTGGCTAAGATTCGCGTTGTTGCTGCATCTGCCCGGCGAAGTAGTCGTAGTTGTCCCGCCACTGAGCCGCGTCGGCCCTGTCCACTGACCCTACGGTGGGCGCCGCCAGGTCGAGATGAACGGGAGTGGGTGTGTCGAAGGCCAACCATTGCCACAGAGCAAGCTCAAGACGGTGCTGGGCCTGCACATAATCTTTGTGACCAAACAGGTTGATCTGTTCCAGTGGATCGTTGTCGAGGTCAAAGAAACGAGATTGCCGCTCTTGCTGACTCAATAACAGCTTGAAACGTTTGTCTCGCGCCATGTATTGCCGGCCCCTACCCACTTCAGCAAAGACCACGTCTCGTGTGTTCGGCGCTGCCAGATCGAGCCCGGGCCAACTCTGGGGTGCGTCAATTCCTGTTGCCGCCAGAATCGTCGGCGCCAGATCGATGCCGCAAACCAGCTCGCTGCTGCGTTGTCCCGCCTTGTACTGCTGCGGCCACTTGAGCACCAGGGGTACCCGCATCAGGGGTTCGTACATGTGATTCCCTTTTAGCAACAAGTGACGATAGCCAAGGTATTCCCCGTGGTCGGCATGGTAGATGATGAGGGTTTCGTCATACAGGCCCTGCTGCTTCAGCAGTTGGACGCATCGTCCCACATGATGATCGATCTGGGAGATGGTCGCATAGTAATAGGCAGCGACACGGCGGACGTGCTCAGGAGTCAGTTCCTCATGAGGGAAGTATCCGCCTTGGAAGGCCAGATCATCTGCATCGATCTGCTCAGTCCAACCAGGAGGCATCTGCAGCTGTTGTGCATCATACATGCGGTCCCAGGGCGCCGGCGGATCGAATGGATGATGTGGTTTGATGAAGCTCATCATCAGCGCCTGACCACCACCAGGTTTCCACCCTTGCAACGTCTCGAGCCCTCGGTCTGCGATCCAGGTGGTCGAATGGTGTGCCTCGTCGAGATTGGAGCGTTCGGCTCCACACGTTTCCCAGTAGTGTGTTTCGGCGTGCTGACGATACTCTCGCTCCTGATCGATCAGATCTGTCGCATCAACGACGCCATGTTGCCGCAACCAACGGTGATAGTCGTCATCGTATCGGCCCGGCCCATTCTGCTCGGCCAACTGCATCCGCTCGAAACCAACATCCAGATAGGTGGGTGCCAGATGCATCTTGCCTGTCACACACGTCTGGTAACCATGGTCGCGTAGCAGTCCCGGCCACGTAGGCAGACCGGCTGGCAGTGTGCAGTGGTTGGACCATCCCATATGCTGATGCACGTGCAGTCCGCTGAGAAGACTGTAGCGAGACGGTGTGCACACGGGGTATACGCAATACGCCCGATCATAGACAACGCCGTCATCACCGAGGGCATCCAGATGTGGCGTGCGAAGATCAGGATTGCCATAGGCGGGCAGGCAATCCCCTCGATGCTGATCGACAAGGATGAAGAGAATGTTGGGCGCCATGATCTACCTTTGACGGAATCGACAGGCGCGCTTGTGGATGGGTCGCGTGATCTTACCTGTCGTGGTGCTTACCGATCCCAGGGGAAGGCGAAGGTTGGTTGGCGGGCGAAGCGCTTCTGTGCAATGTGCAAACGTTGGCCAGCTCCGGGAGCCAGTTCGACGGTGAAGTGGGTTCCATCACCAGGCACGTCTACCGTCTGATCGCCCACCGTGACTCGCTGCAGCTCATGCTCTGCATACGCACCGCCTTGAACGACCACTCGACGGGAACTCACAGGATCAAGGTTCACCAACTGCACGGTGACCGAATCATCAGTCATCTGCTCCACCAGCGCTGCAACGTCCGGTGGCACCCCAGCGCGCCGCTCGTCGAGGTCGAAGTAGCGCAGGCGGCAATGAAGAGTGTGCGCTGAGCGGCCCACGGGAATCCCGCCAAGCATGGTGCGCACGAGGGGTTCAGTGATGGCGGGGTTGATGCCATTCATATCATCCGACAACCGCGTATCCGGTGCGGTCTCGTCCTCCGCCATCTTCTGCATCCGACTCCGTACCTGTTCAATGCCGCGTTCCAATTCAGCTTCAGCGTAGTCGGGATTTTCGCCAGCGAGAAACTGCACCCAGGGGTCGCCGGCGACGCGTTCGCGATCCGATGCTTTCTGTGACCAGTACCAAATATCGCTGGCACCTTTGGAAAATGGATGCGGACGAAAATCATACCAGCCGTCGGCACCGTGCATGTGTGGATAGACCGTCTCGCCGTCTACCTGCTTGGCGTGCTCATTCACTTTATCGAGCACACCGCGCCAGGTGTCCACATAGGACTGTTGTCCCGTCAGCAGCAGGCCGTGGCCGAAGCCATAGTGGGCACGCGAATAGCAGGCGGGCCGATTGGCGAGGGCACCCGTCTGGGGCACAGTGACGGTGAATCCCCATCCATAACAACCCCCCCACCAGTTGCCATCTGCAGCGCCGCCAATCGTACCATCGAGGCCGATATTGGACGGGATGATGCCGCCATTGTCGTCCGTCCGCTGCATCCACGCATCGACGTAGTCGATGACCCAGTCGCGATGCTTGTCATCTCCAGTGATCAGATACGCGACCAGTCCCAGATGGGTCGCCTCCAGATTCAGCGGGCAATCACCGACGACATCCGTGTACTCCTCAAAGTGAGCGAGCATCTCAGCGAAGTTGCGCTCACCGTGGCCGGGACCAAATCTGCCCTCGATCTCAATGGGATCGCCCGCCCAATCCAGACCCGTCGCCTTACGCATCAGAGGTCCGCGACTGCCATTGAACATGGAGCGGATCACCCGGTGATTCGGATCGTAGTTTGGTGTCGCCTCATCCGACCCATCGTACATCGCCGCCCACCGACGGAAACGACGTTCATAGTTGTCGTCGTACGGATCAGACAGGCCGTAGAGGAAGTAGGCAGAGTATCCCTCGCCGTGATGAAACCAATCGAGGCTGACGGGAAACTCCTTGTAGTACATCCCTTCGCGTGCCAGGGGAACTTCGACAGTACGTGCCTTCGTGTATTGATCGATGTGCCCCTCGAAGCCGACCCGAAATAGATCGAGAATCTCGTCGGGTGCGCCCAGCGCATGTAGCAGGGTCCAGTTCAGTTGATTTTCGGCAGCGTCATCGGGCCCATCGTCTCCGCCCCACCGGGGAACGCACAACAGATGGCCCGTGTATGGATCAAAGTACTTATCGAAGAAGGCGTGACAGGCGTCGACTTGTGTATCGAGCAGGTGTCGTTGCAGCAAGGCCCAACGAGGTGGTGGTACAGTTGTGTCGATGTGCAGCAGAGGAGCACGACGAGGCGACATAGTGAGGATCTCCGATGTTTTCGAAACGTGTAGTCGGCGGCTAAGCGCAGCCCGGTTAAGCAAGCGCCGGGTGGGTGTGAAGAAGGGCCGAGGAGCGCCGTCACGCAAACCCACGGACTCTCATGGCGGGTCTGTGATGAAAAGAGAAAGGGAGGCACCGAAAACCTCGGTACCTCCCTCCCTACCGGTAACTGTCTGCGGAAGACTACAAGTGTCGAGTGATCCCAAATCCCAGATGCCAGTTCTTCGGCGCTGCGTCCGTTGGTGCACCGACCAGATATTGCGTGGTATTGAGTCGCGTGTTGTTCGTGACAAATAGATAGAAATCATGTCCACCGGTGGACAAGGCCGCGCCCAATGCCAATGAGTCGTGAGATCGACCTGTCTCGCCCGGCAAAAGAATTCCCTGGTAGCC
>Ga0233434_1000796_pt1 | contig 33725 bp, 34 predicted proteins | sample SI_122_August201_4_FD_182738 | JGI IMG/M metagenome (GOLD analysis project Ga0233434, IMG submission 182738) | Seawater microbial communities from Saanich Inlet, British Columbia, Canada - SI_122_August2016_120_MG | ecosystem: Environmental > Aquatic > Marine > Inlet | place: Canada: British...
GATTGCCGAAACGAGCAATGTTTTTTGGAAGTATCAAAAGTTTGCCGAGTATCCTTTTGCAAAGTGTGAGAAACTAATTGAGCAAGCAATTTCTTTGCCGGATGAATACGTTAATGAGCATGAACTTTATATTGAGGCATTTAAGTTAGGCTGCGAATTAAACCACCCGGTTTATGATGCGCTATTTTTGGTGCTGGCAAGACGCAATAACGCGCAATTATTAACCATGGATAAAAAGTTAATGGTGGTAGCGGATAAGATCGGTGTTTCATATATGTGACAATTAAGTGCGAAATTAAACCTACGCATCTTTAATTATCGATAGTAGCCATTATCAAAACAAAAAAAATGTCACTAAAAAAAACATTATTAATCATCCTTTGGCGTCATCTCACTAAACGTCGTCAAAAGCAACTTCTATTGTTGCTAATCTTGATGATTATCGCATCTCTAGCAGAAATTATTAGCATAGGCTCAGTACTGCCATTTTTAGGCATATTAACCGCCCCAGAGCAGGTCTACCAACACCCATTGATGCAGCCTGTTATCCAAATTCTAGCACTAACCGAGCCTAAACAGTTAATATTGCCACTAACCATTCTATTTATAACTGCAGCACTCCTAGCTGGTGTCATTCGCCTAACACTTCTATATGCCATGACTAGACTCTCATTTGCAACAGGTTCAGATTTAAGCATTAATATCTATCGTCGTACCTTATACCAAGCATACGAAGTTCATGTGTCACGCAATAGTAGCGAGGTCATTAATGGTATTATTACGAAAACAAACACGGTAATCGGAGGAGTGATCTCACCCACTCTAAACCTTGTCAGCTCGATAATTCTACTTGTAGGTATCATGGGCGCACTCTTTGCAATTAACCCGACGATAGCGCTATCAGCATCTATCGGTTTTGGCATGCTCTATTGGATAGTTGTTCGTTTCACCAATACCCATCTAAAGGACAACAGCCAAACGATTGCAGCTCAATCCACCCAGATGATTAAATCACTTCAAGAGGGGCTAGGTGGAATCCGTGATGTGCTGATCGATGGGACGCAACAGTTCTACTGCAAACTTTACCGTAATGCAGATCTGCCACTACGCCATGCATCAGGCAATAATCAATTTATTAGTGGAAGTCCTAAATTTGCAATGGAAGCAATTGGAATGACACTTATAGCCGGGTTTGCTTATCTGATGACACAACAAGAAGGTGGAATATTGACAGCAATTCCCGTGTTAGGCGCATTGGCGCTTGGCGCTCAAAGACTGCTTCCAGCACTACAACTAGTTTATGCTTCATATAGCAAAATCAAGGGTTCAAAATCATCATTTGAAGATGTGCTGAATTTATTAGACCAGCAACTACCCGAATATGTAGACCAGCCACTACCAGAACCTATTCCTTTTGCAAAAGAGATTAAACTGAATAATCTTAATTTTCGTTATAGTGAGGATACACCCTGGATATTGAAGAATGTTAACCTCTCTCTAAAAAAAGGGAGTCGTATCGGCTTTATGGGGGTAACCGGAAGTGGAAAAAGTACGCTGCTAGATATTATTATGGGGCTACTTCCAGCAACTGAGGGTGGGTTAATGATCGATAATCAGACAATTAATAATCAAAACCGTAGAGCGTGGCAAGCGCATATCGCCCATGTGCCACAAAACATCTATCTATCAGATAGCACTATTGAAGAGAATATTGCTTTTGGTATTGCAAAAGAGTTAATCGATCATCAGCGAGTAAAAAAAGCTGCACAGCAGGCGCAAATTGCAGAGTTGATAGAAGAGTGGAAAGATGGCTATCAAACTTTTGTAGGTGAAAGGGGTATTCGCCTATCAGGCGGTCAAAGACAACGAATAGGCATTGCAAGGGCGCTTTATAAACAAGCTAATGTGTTGATATTTGACGAAGCAACCAGTGCATTAGACAATGAAACTGAACAGGCAGTAATGGATGCAATAGAAGGTCTTGGAAGAGATCTAACAATACTGATCATTGCACATCGACTCACGACCCTTAAAGATTGTGATGAGGTGGTCAACTTGAATAATAATGGAATAGAGGTTTAGGAGAAGATCTTGGTCGAGCATCAGAATCCATCAACTGTTGCACTTGGAGCTTGAGACCAGCGAGAATAAAACAAGCAAGCCATTAGAATCCATAGAAGTGCAAAGAGGCACTTATTTAGGTGAAGATGATATAGATCGTTTTGTCCACTATTATGGAAGAGTGGAAGAGGATAGTTAAATTAAATGGAAAGAAAATGTATTACATAAATAACATAAAAAACTACTTGATAAATACAGATAGCAATATCTCTGATATTCTAAAAAAACATCAAGCAAATGAGATTAAATTTATCTGTGTGATAAACTCATCTAAACAGCTTGTTGGTATTATCTCGTTGGGGGATATTGTCAATGCATTGGATGAAAATGGAGATATAAAAAATATTTTGGCAAGCGAAATTATGAATAGTACATTTTCTTATGCGAAGTTAAATGATAAGAAAAATACACTAATTCACCTTTTAGAGAAGCATAAGTTTGTTCCTGTTTTGGATAGAGATAAAAAAGTAAAGTTAATCATCGTGGGTGATCCAGAAAAACGGGAATTTGTAATTGGTAATCATGAAATTAAAAATCAAGAGGACTATATATTAATTGCTGAAATTGGAAACAATCATAATGGGGATCTAGAGAGAGCTTTTGATCTAATCAGGGCCGCTAAAATAAACGGAGCAGACATAGCTAAATTTCAAATGCGAGATTTGAATAGCTTGTATGGGGATGATTCTATATCCCATGACCTTTCAACTGAGTATGTAATTAACCTTCTAAAAAAAGTATCATTTTCTAATGAAGATATGTACAAATGTTTCGATTTTTGTAAAAAAGTTGGTATAACACCACTATGTACACCGTTTGATTTGATTAGTCTTGAAAAATTAGAACAATATGGATTAGAGGGATATAAAGTTGCTTCTGCTGATTTGACCAATCATGAGTTATTATTAGCGTTAATTGAGACAAAAAAGCCTTTAATTATTTCAACGGGTATGTCAAATGATGAGGATATTGATGCTGCAATTTCATTATTAGAAGAGAATTATGTTAATTATGTGCTTTGCCATACAAATTCTACATATCCTACGCCTTTTTCAGATGTACATCTCAACTATATTAATAATCTGAAAAGAAGAACGCAGTCAGTAATTGGCTATTCAGGGCATGAGAGGGGTTGGCATATACCTTTGGCTGCATTTACCAAGGGTGCACAGGTTATTGAAAAACATTTTACATTAGATAAAAGTTTAGAAGGTAATGATCATAAGGTAAGCCTGTTGCCTGATGAGTTATATGAATTAAGTCGTTGTCTTTCTGATTTATCTCAAGCATTAGGTATCGGCTATAAAAGGCAACTTACTCAAGGAGAAGCAACTAATAAGGTTGCTTTATCCAAGTCACTCTTTTGTGCTAAGGCTATTAATAAAGGGGAAGTAATTACAGAGTCTCATGTTACTATTATGTCACCAGGTAATGGATTAACCCCTCGTTATATAAAGATACTGATTGGTGGACTGTCTAATCGAGATATAGAAACAGGTCAACCATTCCACTCATCAGACTTAGAGATAAGACAGAGAATAGAAACCATTAATGCACCAAAACATTTCACATGGTGTATCCCCGTGAGGCATAGAGATGTTTATAGGCTGTATGAAATATTTAATCCGCCGGCAATAGAGTTTCACCTGTCTTTTAAGGACCTTATAATAGATGATGAGAAGTTTTTTATAAAACCTTTGGGATGTGAGGTGCTTGTTCATGCCCCAGAGCAGTTTGATGGTGATTTTATTATTGATCTCTTTTCTGACGATAAAAATATAGTTGAGAAATCTATAAAACTGCTCAATATGGTTTTTAATAAAGCAAAAAAGATTTCTGAGCTTATGGGGTTTGAAGGTAAGCCTAAAGTTGTTGTTAATTGTGGAGGGCATACAACGAGTGATTTTTTAAGTGATATAGAAGTCAAAAGAATGATTGGAAATTTTGCCTCTAATTTAAAAAAAGTGGATTTTTCTGGTTGTAGATTTTTAGCGCAAACGATGCCTCCATATCCTTGGCATTTTGGAGGGCAATCTTTTCATAATCAGTTCACTGGATCAGAGAATATAAAAACAATATTAAATAGTATTGATGTTGAAATCGAGCTATGTTTGGATACATCACATAGTTATATGTGGTGCAACTATTCTTCTGAGAACTTTGGCCAGTTTATAGATAAAATTTCACAGTATGTAGCGCATATTCATATTTCAGATGCAGCAGGAGAGTCTGAAGAGGGTTTACAAATTGGTGATGGCGATATAGATTTTATGTCCATATTGAATTCATTAAGTAGTTTGAAAAATGATGTAACTTTGTTACCAGAGATATGGCAAGGTCATGATAATGATGGAGAAGGTTTTCGAATTGCTCTTGATCTTTTAGAAAAACAGGGTTATTAGGATAAATATGATTACAGCACTAGTGCCGGCGGCACGTTCAGGTTCAAAAAGATTACCTGGTAAAAAATAAATTTTTATATTGACACAGATCTCTTTCATATGGAATTGAGTAATTCAGTAGATGAGGAATTTTATGTTTAAAAAAGCAGTTAGAATGGATCAAGAAGTGGGTTATGATAGGACAGTTAGGATGTATGATGAAGGTTACCCCCCTACTGAACTAGATAGGTTGATGAGCAAAGGCAATATTCATAAAGGGAAGTTCCTTAATGAGCGATTTCATTACTCCCATTATTTACAATTAAAGGTTATTTATAATCTAAATGTGGATAAAGTTCTTGAGATTGGACCTGGCGAGTCTTTTGTTGCTGATTACTTAAGAAGTCTTGGTATTACTTATGATACTTTAGACTCTGCACCAGAAACAAATCCAACAATATTGAAGGATCTTAGAGATTGGGATCCAGAATTATCGGGAACAGTAGGTGAATATGATATGGTTGCAGCATTCCAAATATTAGAGCATACCCCGTATTGTGAATTTAGTGCTAATATCAATAAATTAGCTTCTGCAACAAATAAATATTTATTTGTTTCGTTGCCATATCATTGTTTTGGATTTAGGATTAAGTTGTTTTTTTCATTTGGGCAGATGAAGAGGTTTGTGTATAATTTTTCATTTCATTTACCAACACTATTTAAAAATAGAAAGTATAGAAAGCAATATATGGAAGAATTTCCGTTTGCTGTGCATTATTGGGAAATTGGTAGACGACCATTTTACAAAAGTAAAATAGAAAAAATATTTAAATCGTCTGGATTAAAAATAATAAGTTCTTTCCATTCTGAAAATCCATATCATTATTTTTATTTATTAGAAAAATAATACTAGAATTTGAATTTACTATACTAACATTGATGAACGAAAAAATAGGTGAACTTTATGAACGATTATGAATCCTTAAAAATGAATGAATTTTGGGTTTTATTTGCAAATAATAGTTTTGATTCAAATCGGCTTAATATTCAAGAGCTGAAATATCCTCTAGCTATGCACGTTCCATCGTCAGCATTTGCGCAAAATAAAAAACTGAAAGTTTTAGAGGATTGTTTTTCAATGAGTGCAGAAATAGCTTTTTTAACTGGCAGCGACTTGAAGGTTGGTGACTCATGCAATAATATAGATCTTATTGATTCTTTTTACTTAGTAATTTCATCTACAAATAATTTTCATATTAAAGAAATGAAAAATAGAATCGTAAACTTATCAGATCAAGATGAATCAGATGCAGAATATTACACTAGGTGGTACGATCAGAGTAATATAGTATCATGTGAATTACCAAACTCAAGGTTAGATGCTGATTTTTATCAGAATACTTTATATGGAAATAACCTGGAGTTTGAGTACTGTAATGTCAAGATAAATGAAAAAATTAAATATTATCACTCACCGATTGATATATTGAAATTTATTTCATCATTTACCCCTGTGTATAAGGGTACTCTCATATGCATGGGAAACTTATTTAGACAAGAGTTTCAACTGAAAGATCATAACTATGGCACAGCCCACGTTAAAATAAATGATACAGTTCACTTTAAGGTCGAAGTAGAAGCTGTGATTTAAAAAACCGATATTAACACCAATCAGAGGTAAGGTAAAAAGATTGCATCATAAAAGGCGTCATGTTGATTTATGCAATTGATGTAACAATTAAAAGTAAATTTCTTAATCAGAGTTGCATCTGCTAAGATAGTTTACCTTTGAATGATATTGCAATAAGTCGGAGTGGATAGGTGGTATTACGTTTAATGATATTCTTAGGAGATGAAGTGGAAGTTGATGACGCCACAGAAATTATGTTCGCAGTGACGCTCTCCAAGGATGAAGTAAATATGAATTTTAAGGCGTTTTTTAGTTTATTACAAGGTTTTATTGAATGAAAATATCTACAATTTTGTTAAATGGAAAAAAAGAGATTTGTTTGAGTTTGGATGCTCATCTTTATAAAGTGAACTCTTTAAATGATTTTACTTTGTCTGGAAAAAAAAAGTCGAAAAAATATTTGAATAATCAGAACTTTCTGAACAGCGATAATTATGAATATGCATTAAATACAGCAGCAGAATATCTTGATTGGAAAATTACTTCGGGAGAGGAGGAGGTGATAGAATCTAAAGTTACGGACGATTCATATAGTTATCTATCCCCTATAGCTTCACCACCGTTATTGTATGGAGTTATACAAAATGCTCCTGAATTTTGGAGAAGAAACAACCGTAATCGAATAGATACAGGTTTTGTGAGTGGATTTGCAAGAGCAAATGGAGCAAGATCTGGACATTTGTCTCAGATTGATATTCCATCGTATACTACAAGTTTTCGATGTGCTGCAGAGTTAGGGGTGGTTATTGGAAAAGATGCTAAGAATGTTACAGAAGATAGAGCAATGGAATATGTTTTTGGGTACACTTGTGTTAATGATATGATTGGGAATTGCTGGAGTAGTTTTGCAAATCAACGTAATTCTAATAATAATCCATCGAGATTTGAACTATTGGTAAATAGTTATTATGGGCGTAATACGTGTAATTTTGGTCCAGTTGGACCAAGTGTAGTAACTAAAGATGAAATAAATGACCCCTATAATTTATTGATGTATACAAGATTTAACGGTATGCAAAATGATCGCTCATTTTCGAATGCAATGCTGGTTGGAATTGAAAGATGTATATCTATTCTATCAAGTTTTATTACATTGCGAGCTGGATCCATAATACATATGGGATCGATGGGACTTGATGGAATTCCAATTGATGATGATAGGAGATTGCTAGATACTGATTTTGTTGAAATAGAAATTGAAAAAATTGGTAAGTTGCGTAATTATTTTAATGACCGCAGGAACATAATTTCCGGCAAGCTTTAGAGACAGTCATGGAAAGAAAAATTTGAGAGAGATTTGTTCGATAGAGATAGTTTTTTCAACCATTGAATTCGCGGATGTTTTTTTTAAATTTGTTACTTTTAGTGAGTTCTGAAATTTTAATTTGTTGTCTTAAATTATTGGGGTTTTATAAATATGCAAATAGTAAATAAACAAATTTATTTAAATTTCTTGAGAATATAAAGCATGAGATATACAGTATTTGTACCAGCAAGGTCTGGATCTAAAAGATTACCAGGTAAAAATGTTAAATTATTAGCTGGAAAGCCATTGGTTGTTTGGACGCTTGAGGATTTTGTAGATTCGGATAAAGTTGGCGAGGTTATTTTTTCAACTGATTCTATGGAGTATTGGGAGATAGCAAAAGAATATATAAAATCAGATAAGCTTGTTTTGGATTTTAGGAGTTCGGAAGATGCTGGGGATGCAGTTAAGATATTTGATTATCTTAAAAATGAAAATAAGAAAATATTTGGCAATAGGGACGGCATGTTTATTTTGGCACTTCCAACAGCACCATTACGAAACACAATTCACATTAATGAAGCAATAGGTTTATACGAAGCTCAAGGAAAGCCAGTATTCTCAGCAGTAAATTATGGTTTCTCTATTTCATTTGCATTTACACAAAAGGACAATGTTTGGCAGCCAGTATTTAAAGACAGCCCAATGGTAACAGGTAATACTCGTAGTCAAGATCAGGCTGCAATCTACCATCCAAATGGCGCTATTTACATACGTCCAATTAGTGATTTGCGATCAAACGAATTGAACACTTTATATGATGATGCAATTCCATACATAATGAGTGATATTGATTCAGTTGATATTGACAATGAAATAGATTTCATGTTTGCAGAGGTCATTATTAACAAAAGTTCAAGCGAAAATTTAATAAGATGACAGAAAAATTAAAAGAAAATAATTTTCTTGTACTAACGTCAATAGGGGTCTTGATTGGATGTAATCCTCCCAAAAATTAACACTCAGTAAAAGTAGAATTTTCTTATAATAAAAACATAAGGAGATTAAAATGAAGACAGTACGTAAATCAGATTCATAAATCTTGCACTCTTTTTAGCACCCCTCTCGAGGGGTAAATACTAAACAAAGCACGCTCAGGCACGCCAGTGCCTGAGCTGTATAGAGAGCACGGTATGAGCAGCGCCACTTTTTATAAGTGGTGCTATAATAAATAAGGTAATAAAGTAAAGCTTATGGTTGCAATCCTTCTAAGGCACGCATTAAATGAAAAAAAATATTTATTACCTAGATTCAACCAATAAGGAATAATCTGATGAGTAAGTTTGATGTAACTATGTCTAGCCTTTTGAGTAGAAAGAAAGAAATAGAAATATATAATAAGGCTATTTTTGATAAGAGATATACTGTAAATTTTCGCTATGTAGAAGATTTGTTTGGGGAATTATTTAGCCTGAATAAAATAATAATAAAAGATTCTTACTTGGCTTTTATTAGAGAAAGCTATAGTGTTAGTAAACAACATATATTGCTTGAGCTTTCTTCGCGATCAAAAATTCTTAGCAAAATTATTGGAATTGCTTTCTGTTTTATAATGAGATTTACGTATTACAAGGGAGATAAAAATGAATCCTGTGGTGGTATTTGTTTCTTAGAAAGATATGACAATAGGTTTTACGATGAACTCATTCAATTGATAAATAAAAAAAAACCTGAAACCAATATCAGAATCTGTAATGATAATAAAGTAATGGATGTATATGGTAAAAAAATAGGGGTTTCTTTTAATGTTAAGCAATTATCATTCTTTTTTAAAAATATAAAGATGGTGCTTAGAGTGATTAATAGGTTAGAGTCATATCAACGTCCTATTTTTTTAAAAATGTTTAGGTTGAATGTGTTGTATCAGAGGTTTTACATGGGGATGTCCAGGTTTGATTATATAATCGATAGCCGTGATAATGCCTACCTACCATTTCAGAATTCTCTTGCGAATAATAATAATGTAAAGCTAATACTAATTCAAAATGGTGCGCGTACCGACCTGTTGATGTATGGTTATATTAGGTGCTTTATGTTCGTTTCTTGGAGTGATATATATAAAAAAATAATAGTTGGTGATATTGAGAGTGATAGCTTTTTTTCAGTTTTACCAAGTAGTATGAATAGGATGGATGCGGCTAAAACTAAGCAAGAGTATTTTAAAAAAAATTCTAAATATGATTTTTTGATAGTAGAGCAGTTAGATTATCCTGAGTCTGGTGCGGGAGCTGATTATTTTAATCATAAGTATATGTTATCAAGAGTTGTATCTTTTTTGATAGATCACCCTGAATATAAAGTTGGTTATTTGTGTAGGCATTCTAGAGATATAAAACAAGACAATATTAGGTACGATGTATTAAGAGAAAATGATGAGATATTGTTGAAAAATAATATTGCCATTATTGAAAGAAAATTTTGTGAATGGGCAATAAAATCTTCTAAAGTCACAATAGCTATTAACTCATCTACTAGGGTAGAGGCATTTATGGTAGGCAATATAGGCTTTTCAGTTAGCAAGAAAATGTTGCCTTATGATTGGATAATAAAGATATTACCAGACGAGTTCAGTTCTATTAATGAAAGTCAAAGTGTCTTTAATGAAAAAATGCTTTCTGTTTTGAATTTAGATACTTCTGATATAAATGCTGCTATGCGTACACAGCATACAATGCTTGATGTTGTTGATGAGATAATTTGAAGTGGCCTTAGTCACAATCGTAGAGAGAAAAACAAAATTCATGGTGATAAAGAATCGGGGAACGAGGTCGTGTAATCCTCTCAAAAATTAACACTCAGTAAGAGTAGAATTTTCTTATAATTAAAACAGTACGTAAATCAGATTCACAAATCATGCAAATACTCAGTCAAGCAGGCTTTAAGAGGTTGCTATAAAATAATAAAATTAGAGAAAGACTAGGGAGTTATAAAGAGGTAATCAATGAGTGAAGATTGTAAAATAGAGCAACTGTTTAACCAATCAATCAAGGCTAAACAAGCTTGTATAGAACAGGGATTTCAACCGCTTTACTGTATGTCTGAGTACATAACTCAGTCAATTCAGAATGGTGGAAAAATAATGTTATGTGGTAATGGAGGATCAGCTGCCGATGCACAGCATCTTGCAGCAGAGATGTTAGTGCGACTTAGGCCAATGAATAATAGAGAGGGTATTGCGGCCATAACTCTTGCGCAGGATACATCTACAATTACAGCTTGTGGCAATGATTTTGGATATGAGAAACTTTACGAGCGTACGCTAACATCTCTTGGAAAGGAGGGTGACTGTCTGATTGGGATTACCACATCGGGAAATTCAGAAAATATAATACTTGCAATGAAAGCGGCCAAAGAATTAAACATTAAAGTATTTGGATTTCTAGGTTGTGGAGGTGGTAAGGCATTAAAATATTGTGATGAAGCATTTATCGTTCCCAGTAATGATACCGGTAGAATCCAAGAGGCGCATATAACAGCGGGTCATGCACTTATGGAAAATATTGAAGATCAGTTAATTGAGATTGGATATCTAAATTTACAGGATCAACAATGACTCTAGAAGATATCGATGCATTTATTTTTGATTTTGATGGGGTATTGACAAACAATTTAGTGCATTTAGATCAGAACGGTAAAGAGAGTGTCAGTTGTAGCCGTGCAGACGGCCTAGCTTTTGATGTTCTGCGTAAATTAGATAAGCCTGCTTTTATCCTGTCGACAGAAAATAATCCCGTTGTAACTATGCGCGCAAAAAAACTAAAGGTCCCAGTGGTGCAGGGTGTGGACGATAAAGTAGAAGCCATTAAAAAGTTAGCTGCTGACAACAGCTACAGTTTAAAAAATATTTTATATGTGGGAAACGATCTAAATGATTATCTAGTTATGCAGTTGTGCGGTTATAGTGCATGCCCAGCAGACAGTCATTCAAAGATTAAAAGCGTTTCAAGTATAATTCTGAGTACCAATGGTGGAGATGGAATTGTTAGAGAGTTGTTAGAGGAAGTGATTAATTTAGATTTTATTAAAATTTTATACCAACCCAAATAAAAGGAAAACTATGTCAATTATTATAATTGGAGAGATAGGGATAAATCATAATGGCGATATGTCTATTTGCAAGCAATTGATAGATGTTGCAAAAGAGGCTGGCGCAGATTGTGTTAAATTTCAGAAACGAGATATCAATCAGGTTTATACTCAGGAGTTTTTAGATTCACCTAGAGAGAGTAAGTGGGGCACAACTCAAAGGGAGCAAAAATTAGGCTTGGAATTTAGTGCAGACGAATATCAAGAAATTGAGGATTATTGCAAAGAGAAGGAGCTCGAATGGTTTGCGAGTGCTTGGGATATTAATTCGCAAAAATTCTTACGCCAGTTTAACCCTAAATACAATAAAGTTGCCTCAGCGATGATAGTGCATACAGAATTATTAAAGGAAATTGCGAGTGAAGGTAAGCATACTTTTATTTCAACAGGTATGACAACTTATGATGACATTCAAACAGCAGTAGATATTTTCAGAAAAGCAAATTGCTCATTTGAGCTAATGCACACCATATCAACTTATCCAATGAAAATTGAAGATGCTAACCTAAATTTGATTAAAACCCTAAGAGAAAAATTTGATTGTAATGTTGGTTATAGTGGACATGAGGTGGGTTTGGCAGTCTCTTATGCGGCAGCAGCGTTGAATATCACCTCTTTAGAAAGGCATATTACTATAGATAGGTCAATGTATGGCTCCGATCAATCTGCATCAGTTGAGCCATCAGGATTTAGACAGTTAGTTGGTGCAGTTCGAAAAATTGAACTTGCGATGGGTGATGGTATTAAAAAAATAATTGAAGCGGAGGTACCCATTGCTGAAAATCTTCGACAACATCTTGATTGGAAAAAATAGAATGAGTGTTGAAAAAAATGAAAAATAAAACAGGTGTAAATATATGAAAATTGTTAAAGGTACTAGACATACTGGAATTATTTGTAAGAATATAGAAAAATCGCTGAAATTTTATCAAGATTATTTGGGGTTGGAAGTTATTCAAGATTTTTGGGATGACAGTGATTATATAAATCAAATAACTGGCATGAAGGGAGCTAATGTTCATATGATAAAGTTAAAGGCAGATGATGGTACTGTCCTTGAACTTCTTGATTATGTAACTCACCCTACAGATATCATCAAACAAGAGGTTTATAATGTAGGCGCCTGCCACATTGCTTTCCAAGTTCATGATATTGAGCAAGCCTATGTTGATTTAATCAGGAAAGGTGTAAATTTTTTGAGTGGACCAATCTTATCTTCAGAAGGAATTGCAAAGGTTTGTTTTTGTATGGACCCAGATAACACTAGAATAGAATTAGTTGAAATGTTGTGAGTGAAGTTGTTGCCATAATTCCTGCTAGGTCAGGCTCAAAAGGAGTTAAAGATAAAAATATAAAAGACTTACATGGACACTCTTTGTTGGAGTGGTCTATAAATGCTGCTAAGCGATCACAACTAATCGACAGGGTCTTTATATCTACAGATTCTCCAGAATATGCAAGAATTGGAGAAAAATATGGAGCTGAAGCACCCTTTTTAAGGCCTGATTATATATCTGGAGATACGTCATCTGATTTAGATTTTATTATTCATGCAATTGAGGAGTTTAATAAAATGGACTTTTATCCAGAATACCTTGTTCATATTAGGCCAACAACCCCCATTAGAGATCCGCAAGTTATAGATACTGCGATTTCTATATTTCAAAATGATAATCATTTTAACTCCTTAAGGTCAGTACATAAAATGTCTGAATCTTCATATAAAACCTTTGAAATAAATAATGGGAGTCTTACCCCATTATTTCTATTTGGTGACGCAGAAATAGACTCTAATGCCCCAAGACAAAGTTTTCCTGATACATATGTAGCTAATGGGTATGTAGATGTTTTATCAACAAGCTTTATTATTGAAAATCAAGAAATACATGGTAAAAAAATAATGCCTTTTATTACTGATCCTGCATATGAAGTAGATTCAATAGAAGATTTTGATTATCTTGAATATATAGCTTCTACCTCTCAAGATATAATTAAGAAACTATTTTAGGGAAAAATAATATGTCATATAAATTTTCAAGAACTCCAAAACAAGTAAAGTTAATAAATACTGAACATAGATCAATTTCTACATATATTCCATGCCCAGGTACAAAAGAAATTTTAGAAACTCTTGATACTTATGAGTCCCGATCTATGCATGGACAAATACCAATAGTCTGGGATGCGGCGACTGATTTCAATATTTTTGATCTTAAGGGTAATAAATTTATCGATTTTACGTCAGCGATATTTTTCTCAAATGTTGGACATTCAAATGTTAGAGTTTCAAATGCTATTCAAAAAATGCTCAATAAGCCAATTTTAGGATGCTATGCATATGGAAATGAGGTGAGGGCAAAATACTTAAAAAAACTTGTTGAATTTTGTGGTCCTGGTTTTGATAAAGCTTTTCTTATGTCTGCAGGTACTGAGAGTACAGAGGCTGCATTAAAATTAATGAGGATGTATGGCCAATCAAAGAAAAAAGAAAGGTTGGGAATTATTGCACTTGAAAATAACTGGCATGGCAGAACAATGGGTGCTCAAATGATGAGTGGAAATATCAACCAAAAAAAATGGATAGGTTATGAGGATAAAGATATTCATCATCTTCCTTTCCCTTATCCTTGGGTATTAGATAATGAATCTGGAGAATCCTTCTTTTTAAAAAATATTAATATTCTTATAGAAAGTGGAATAGATCCAAAGAAAGATTTATGCGGAATGATTTTAGAAACCTTTCAAGGGTGGGGGGCAATTTTTTATCCTAAAGATTATGTTAAGGCAGCAGAAAAATTCTGCTCAGAAAATAATATTATTTTAACATTTGATGAAATGCAAGCTGGCTTTGCAAGAACTGGTAAAGCTTTTGGTTATCAACATTATGATATTATTCCTGACTTGATATGTTGTGGAAAGGGAATGGGCAATGGATACCCTTTGTCTGGTGTTATTGGTAGAAGAGACATTATGGACTTGCCAGAAGTGGGAAATATGAGCAGCACTCACTCAGGCAATCCAATGGCTTGTGCCGTGGGCCTTGCTGTTATAGAGGAAATAGAATCTCTTGATTTAATTGAAGAATCAAATAGAAAAGGGAAGATATTAAAAGATAAGTTAAAACAGATGAAAGCAAAATCAGATGGAAAAATCAGTCATATACTTGGTGAAGGCTTAATATCTGCAATTCTCTTCCAAGATTCAAAAACAGGTGAACCAGATGGCTTAATAGCATCAGTAGTTGCAGAAAAATGTTATGAAAAAGGTTTATTAGTAGTTCATACAGGTAGAGAATCAATAAAACTAGGGCCACCTTTAACGATTTCAGATGAAGCGCTAATTGAGGGCCTTGAGGTTTTGGAAGAATGTATCAAGGAATCTATTTAACTAAAAGTATTTGTTAAGCCAAAATTTAGTTAGCTTTATAAATAAGTTATAAAAATGAGAAAAGGTTATAAGGTACTTATGGCTTAGAAAGTGTTTTTGCTTGTAAGTGCGACCATAATAATGGTGGTCAAACTGTAGGAGTATTTTAATGTTAGAAGAATTATTTAGATTAGACAATAAAATTATCGTTATTACTGGTGCAACGGGTTTATTAGGTAGAAAGCATGCAGAGGCGATTGCTTGTTATGGTGGTACGCCTATACTATTGGATTTATCACAAGGTATTATTGATGAATTCTCTAATGAGCTGAATGCCAAATACAATACGAATGCAATTGGCTTTGCGATTGATATTACTAATGAACAAGCTATTGCAAATAATGCTAAATTATTAATAGGTAAATTCGGCAAAATAGATGGATTGGTTAATAATGCGGCTAACAACCCAAAGGTTGAAGAAAGTAGTGATAAAAATTTTTCTCGCCTAGAGAACTTTCCTTTAGATATTTGGAATGATGATATTGCAGTTGGTTTAACAGGAGCTTTTCTATGCGCCAAATATTATGGTTATCAAATAGCAAAAAATCCAAATGGAGGTTCAATTGTGAATATTTCATCAGATTTAGGCCTAATAGCCCCAGATCAAAGATTATACGCCAAGGACGGTATTGATAATGATAAGCAAAATGTAAAGCCTATTACTTACTCTGTGGTTAAAACAGGATTGATTGGCTTAACAAGATATATAGCAACTTATTGGGCTGAAAAAAATGTACGTTGTAATGCTGTGTGTCCAGGAGGAGTTGAAAGTGGCCAACCTGATGATTTTTTAAGGGAAGTGAGCAAAAGAATTCCAATGGGAAGAATGGCAAATTCAGATGAATATCAAGGAGTGTTATTATGGATGTTGTCTGATGCTTCAAGTTATTTAAACGGATCTATTATTCCTGTGGATGGTGGTCGCGTAGCATGGTAGCTCGTACTTTAATTACAACAGCTGACGAAAGAACTTGGCCTGAAGACAAAAAACAGCCTATTATTTTTCTTGGTGAATGGTGTAAGCGTTACACTAGAAAGTTTGCCTGGCAACAATTAAATGCCGAAGTTGAGCCATACCATTGGGATGATCGAAATAAACTATATAAAGATTATCAATACATTGATGGGTTGTATGAGGAGTTGATTATAGAGTTATCAGAAAAATTGAATCAGATTCATTCGGCTGATCATTCTATTAGATATTGGAGAATAATTATTGGACCTTGGTTAGGTTATTTCCTTCAGACACTTTTTGATCGTTGGGTTATGCTTAAGCAAGTAATTGAGAAAAGCAAACCTGTTGATTGTTACTTACTTGAACGAGACTCAATGTCCATTGTTTCAAATGATATGTCACATTTTTTAAAGTTGTTTGTAAATGATGACTGGAATGAGGCGGTATATGGGCAATTGTTAGAACTTTTCTGGAAAGATAAAATCAATATTAAAAGAGTTCGATTAAAGGCGGGTTGCCTTGTAGAGAATTACTATGTAGATAAAAAAACAAATGTAACCTCAAAAGTAAAAAAAAGTATTAAAAAATTAATATTGAAGTTTAATATTTTTTTTTCAAAAAGTAATGAAAATTTTTTTATTATAAGTTATCTACCAAAAATAGTAGAATTTAAACTTCAAATTCGACTAGGTCAGTTTCCTAAGATTTGGTCTATACCAGAAACACCTAGAATAAGATTTAATATTGAGCAAAGACAATGGCGACTAAGAAAAAAAAAATACGGTTCATTTGAAGATGCTGCAAGTAACTTAATATCTCAACATATTCCGATAGCCTATCTAGAGGGTTATTCAAAGCTATTTACGGCAGCTAGCCAACTGCCCTGGCCAAAAGAACCGAAAAGTATATTTACAAGTAATGCCCACATGTCTAATGATTTATTCAAGGTGTGGGCTGCAAGTAAGGTTGAATTAGGATCTCCATTGATAATTGGGCAGCATGGTGGAAATTATGGAATGGGAGTGTTTTCATTTTCAGAAGACCATGAGATTACTATAGCTGATAAATGGCTGTCATGGGGTTGGTCATATAATAAAACAAATGTAACACCCGTAGGTAACTTGAAGATATTCGATGAAAGAGTTTCCTGTGACCCAAATGGTGGGGCGCTAATGGTTGAAATGGCGGTGCCACGTTACAGCTATCATCTTTATTCAGTTCCAGTTTCGAGTCAGTGGCTAGATTATTTTGAAGATCAGAAAACTTTTTTAAAATGCCTCCCTTTAACTATACAAAAACAAGTTACATTAAGATTTAAAGAGGATTATGGATGGGATCAAATAGAACGTTGGAAAAGTCAAGACCTTGATATTAAGATAGATTTTTCTGGAAAAAAAATGCGTGAACTTATTAGTAAGAGTCGAATCTTTATTTCAACGTATAATGCAACAACTTACTTGGAGTCATTATCCTGGAATGTTCCAACCATTATATTTTGGAATCCAGACTATTGGGAAATGAATAAAGAAACGGAGCAGTATTTTGAGCTTTTGAGTAAAGTTGGTATATTTCATAAAACTCCAGAGGGGGCGGCGCAACATATGTCTCATGTTTGGAATAATGTTTCTGAATGGTGGGAGTCAAACGAGGTTCAAAATGCTAGAAATAAATTTAATAAACAATTCTCTAATGTTGATAATCATGTTATGGATAGACTAGAGGAAGTGTTTCATAAAGTTAATTAATACCTAGATTCAACCAATAACCGAAACGTCACTTAGAGTGTCAGTAGAAATAGAGAGTTAGATTCAGCACCTATATGAGTCGCAAAATTTGGAGAAGATGCATTACACATAGGTAGATGACTTAGAGAGATGCCAGATTAAAACCCTAAAGAGGGAAGGATTTACACAATCAGCGATTGCAAAATCACTGGGTAGATCCAGAAGCACCATAAACAGAGAGATGGCTCGTAACTCTGATGTAAAGGCTTTAAGTGGAATCACAAACGTGTATATCGCATCTACAAGCAATTAGAGCTTAATCTTAGGATTAAGCCCAGAAAAAGAATCAAACGCGACAAGCCGAAGGCTTTAAGCGTGCCATTGTCCATTAATCAAACCTGCTCTATTGACTTTATGTCAGATTCATTAAACACCGGCAGGAAGATTAGAACATTCAATGTGATTGATGATTACAACAGAGAGTGTTTGGGCATTGAAGTAGACCACTCTTTGCCAGCGCAAAGAGTAGTTAAATCATTAGGGCAGCTAATTGATTGGCGTGGCAAGCCTAAAGCTATTAGATGTGATAACGGGCCAGAGTACATCTCTCACGCACTCAAAGAATGGGCACCAGCAATGGATGTGGATATATAATAACGAACGACCTCATAGTTCAATTAGCGGGATTCCACCAAGAAAACTACTTGAGGCTATTTAAACAACAGAAATTCTATTTTTAGAAAGCGTTAGAAATGGGAGGATTACAATGATAGTTTTTATAAAAATATCCAAGGCAGATTTTCTTGCTGTGAAAGACATAGTTAAATCAAGTTTTATTGGGCAGGAGTATGATTACCTTGTAAGTGAAGTACCATATGATTGGTTTGGCGATTCTTCTACAGATTGGATGATGATATTAAAAAATAATAATCCATGTGGTTTCTTTCTTTCCAGACTAGTAGGTAATAACTATCATCTGCATAGTATTAATGTAAGCGGAGAGTATCAAGGAGAAGGGCTGGGCCGAAAAATTATAGAGTTTCATTGGAAAAAAGGAATTAAAAGAAATCCTTATATAGATACATATACATTACACGTTAATCAAAAAAATAAGAGCGCTATTGAATTTTATAAAAGCTTAGGGTATAAGAAGTTTAATTATGGCCAAGCGGTAAAGCCAGAAAGTGGACTAGATAATTGGGTTAGTAATTGCCAGAAGAAAGATGATTGGCCTTTGAGAGAAGGCCATATCCTTTATTATATGCAGAGATAATCAATGCCAATTTACTATGAATTTAGTAGTTGCGTGAATTGTATATTTCAACAAATAGGTAGTATTTCTATAAAAAACTATGGAGTTATAGTGTGAAAAAAATTGTACAAAATATTCTATTGATGTTATTGTCAGTTTTATATAAGTTTATATTTAGTGGTGGAAGAGTATCTAGATTTTTGCAGAATGAAATTGCTATACGTTTGATGAGTATATATCGGGTAGTGAATCATAATGGCTGTATATTGAAGTTTAACACTCCAAATATATTAAATCATTTTAGAGCAGATTCGTTTAGCACAAAAGAGCCAGAAACATTAGAATGGATTGACTCAATGCCAAAAGGTAGTACACTTTGGGATGTTGGTGCTAACGTTGGATTGTATAGTTGTTATGCTGCAAAACAAAAAAAATGCACTGTTTTTTCATTCGAACCTTCGGTATTTAATTTGGAATTGTTGGCTCGGAATATTTTTATTAATGATTTAGTAGAAAAAATCACCATTGTTCCATTATCTTTATCGGATAACCTTGCGGTAAGTCTCTTAAATATGTCTTCAACAGACTGGGGAGGAGCTCTGTCTACTTTTGGTCAAAGTTATGGTCATGACGGAAAAGATCTAGAAAAAAAATTTGAGTTTAGAACGATTGGTCTAAGTATGTTAGATGCAGTTCAGAAGTTAAAAATACCTACTCCAAATTATATAAAAATAGATGTTGATGGGATAGAACATTTGATCTTAAAAGGAGGTGGAGAAGTTCTTTTATCTGCAAGTGGGGTGCTTGTCGAGGTAAATAATGATTATAAGAAGCAAGCAAAAGATGTTGACCAGTATTTAGTGGAGGCGGGCTTTAAATTAAAGGAAAAAAGACATTCTAAAATTATTGATAATGATAATGTATTTGGAAATACATACAATCAAATATGGGAAAGAAAAAGTTAAAATATTTAATATGTTTGGAGGGTATTTTGTTAAGAAAAAAAATAAGAAATAATGAGTTAACACTAGGATCTTGGATTACTTTAGGTAATGCAAGTATTGCTGAAATTTTAGCAAATGCAGGATTTGATTGGCTTGTTATTGACCTAGAGCATACTACAATTTCTTTAGAGCAAGCTGGTGAAATAATACGCACTATTGAACTCTCTGGCGTTACTTCATTGGTTCGGTTGACGAGCAATGATGAAAATCAAATTAAACGAGTAATGGATGCTGGAGCACAAGGCATTGTAGTACCCATGGTAAAAAACACTAAAGATGCAATTAGGGCAGTTGCAGCAACTCGATACCCACCTCTAGGAAATAGAGGGGTTGGATTAGCTCGCGCACAACAATATGGCGTTTCATTTAAAGAGTACCTTGCTTGGCAAGCAGATATAAATTCTGGGCCTATAGTTATTGTCCAAATTGAGCATATTGATGCAGTTGATAACTTAAAAGAAATTCTTAGTGTGAGTGGTGTGGATGCATTTATTATTGGCCCTTATGACCTCTCTTGTTCAATGGGAATTCCAGGAGAATTTGAAAATCCTGAATTTGTCAAAACGATAGATAGGATTATTAAAACCAGTAGTGAATTGAATGCAGTGAGTGGTATGCATATAGTGGAGCCAGATAAAGAAGAATTAAGTAAAGTCATTGAAGCAGGGTATAAATTTATTGCTTACAGTGTCGATATTAGAATGTTGGATGTAGCGGCAAGAGATGGTTTGGATGTGCATAGGGGAATAAAAAGATGAATATAATCGGTATTATCCCGGCAAGAATGGGGTCCACCAGACTCCCCGGCAAGCCAATGAAAAAAATTCATGGCATGCCAATGATTGGCCATTGTTATCATCGAACAGCAATAGCCCTAGGAGCTAATGCTACCTATGTTGCTACCTGTGATGTTGAAATAGCTGAATATATTAATTCGATTGGTGGACATGCAATAATGACATCAAATACACATACTCGAGCCACAACAAGAACTGCAGAGGCACTAGAAAAGATAGAGCAAGAGAGCGGTAAAAAGGTAAATATTGTGGTAATGATTCAAGGAGATGAGCCGTTGATACTGCCAGAGACTATAAAAAAAGTTGTTCCTGAATTTGAAGACGAGTCTGCCAGTATTGTAAATATCATGTCACGCCTTGCAACAGAAGAGGCATTTAAAGATGATAACAATGTAAAAGTTGTTGTAGCTAATAATAATGATGCGCTTTATTTCTCAAGAGAGTCAATACCGTCGCCATGGAAAGGGTGGGAGGATATCCCCAGGTACATGCAAACAGGTATTATTGCCTTTAGGAGAGATGTATTGCTTGCATTTAATGCTATGGAAGAGACCCAGTTGGAGCAAATAGAGTCTATTGATATGAACCGAGTTTTAGAAACGGGTGGTAAAATCAGGATGGTGTTAACAGAATCTACAACTATTGGGGTTGATGTATTAGAGGAGCTTAATGAAGTAGAAAAAATACTAGTTGGAGATAAAACAATGGACGCATATATTTAATTATGAAAGTCAAGAGTTTTGAGGCATCTTCAGGTGAGAGTGTATCGAAAAGTAGCAGATTTCTAAGGTCAATATTAGGTAGTGATAATAAGTCTGATAAGTTCCAAGATTTTTTATCTCGCAATCAACTTAGCCCACATGTTTGGATTATGGTTAAAAAGCCGAATAAGAGGGGTTAATGATGAAAAAATTAAGGGTGGGTGTTGCTGGATATGGCGTGGTTGGTAAGTGTAGAAAGGAATGTGTTGATCTTCATCCCGATATGGAGATGGTGGCGATATGTGATCAATTTTTTAATGATAACGAAACCACTGTTGATGGTCTAAATAGTTATCAAAACTACAATAATTTATTAAATGAAGATCTCGATGTTTTGATAGTTTGTCTTACTAACGAAATAGCGCCAGATGTAACAATAGCAGGACTAAAAAAAGGACTACATGTGTTTTGTGAAAAGCCGCCAGGAAGAAGTTTTGAAGATATCGCTAAGGTGGTTAAAATTGAAAAACAATACCCCGATCAGAAATTAATGTATGGTTTTAATCACCGTTATCATGAATCTGTTCGAGAGGCAATGAAGATTGTTAACTCAAATGAATTAGGTGAAATTATCAATTTGCGTGGTGTTTATGGCAAGTCTCAACTTGTTACATTTAATCAGCCAGATTGGCGCACAAAAAGAGAGGTAGCTGGTGGAGGGGTTTTATTAGACCAAGGAATTCACATGGTTGACTTGATGCGATTATTTGCGGGTGAGTTTACACAAGTACATAGTTTTATTAAAAATAGTCATTGGAGCTACAATGTTGAGGATAATGCGTATGCCTTAATGCAAACGGAGAGCGGTGTAGTTGCAATGATGAACTCTTCTGCTACTCAGTGGCGGCATCGTTTTCATCTAGATATTAATTTTGAAAAAGGTAGTTTGATTCTTGGAGGTATACTATCTGGATCTAAAAGCTATGGAGCTGAAACGTTGACAGTGGTTTCAGCTAATCCAGTTGATGATCGCGGTGATCCAAAAGAGGTTACTACTCGTTACAATACAGACCCATCATGGTATTCTGAGATAAAAGAGTTTGTTGATTGTATTATTAATGATAAAAAAATTGCTAATGGTTCGTCTGATGATGCGCTACAAACAATGAAGCTGGTCTATAAAATATATTATGCAGACCCCTCTTGGAGGGAAGAATATGATATCCCTAATCCTGATAATTACTAATAAACTACTGATATTAAAAATATGAAAATAAAACCATTTGTTACAGATTATTTAACCAGATTAAAACTAATCTTAGACGATATTGATGTGAATATCGTTAGTGATATTATTGACACGCTTGAGGAGACTGTAGCCAATAAGTCAAGAATATATATTATAGGCAATGGTGGAAGCTCTGCAACAGCATCACATATGGCCAATGATTTAGGTGCTGGTGGCCTCAGACGGAGAGATATTATTAATTTTGATGTTATTAGTTTAGCGGATAATAGCCCAGTTATTACCGCAGTAGCCAATGATATTGGCTATGAAAATATCTTCTATATGCAAATGAAAGGATTAATTAATCCGGAGGATGTGGTGATTGCAATCTCATGTAGTGGGGATTCTCCAAACATTGTAAAAGCCATAGATTACGCTCTAACTGTAGGCTGTAAAATTATCGGAATTACTGGTTTTAATGGTGGTCATTTGAAAAAAATATCAGATATAAGCTTTCATGTTGATGCGCCGAAAAATGAGTATGGCTTGGTTGAGGATGTGCATATGATTTTAGATCATATTATTTACTCTTATTATATTCAGAAAAAACACTAAACTACTGTTTAGATGGACCTTTTAAAATTATCAAAAAATGCTGCTGCTGATGCGCTTAATAGATTAATCGAGTTAGGGAGGGACCATGTTAAAGCCTATAAGTTCTCAAAAGAAGTTCCCAGGGAGATTAAGGCAGAGGCCGATATAATTATTGAGAAAATATTAATAGATCGACTGTCTATAGCAGGTTTAACTATTATTAGTGAAGAGAGTGGGATAATAAAGTCACAAGATGATTCAAATTTAAAATTTATTATTGATCCAATTGATGGGACAGTAAATTTTGTGCGTGGAATATGTAACTGTTCAATTTCAGTAGCTTTGTTTGATGGAGATTCTCCTATATTTGGAGTATTAGCATCATATCCAAGTGGGGTGATAGCTTGGGGTGGAAAAGATATTGGGGCATTTGTGGATGATATCCCTATAAGTGTCTCATCTGTCAAAAATATAAATAAGGGGGTTTTATGCACAGGCTTTCCATCTAGATTTGAGTTTAATTCAAAAGCAATGTTAGAGCAAACAGAGCTAATGCAGAGTTTTAACAAAGTTAGAATGCTAGGATCGGCATCACAATCTTTACTAAAGGTGGCTCAAGGCTCTGTTGAGGCTTATGCTGAGAGGGGTATTATGATTTGGGATGTGGCTGCTGGAATCTCGATAGTTGAAGGAGCTGGAGGTCGAGTAAAGATAAAAGATGGGTGTTCAGCCTTATCTCTTAATGTTATAGCAGATAATGGAATAATAGAATATGAATGATAATATTAAGGTGGCAGTATGTTCGCGCTCTTTTTCGAAAAATATAACTTTAAGAAATGAACTACTGAAGAAGTATACCAAAGTTGTCTTTAACGATGAGGAGTTAATTCTAGATGATGAGTTATTGGTTGATTTTCTTAAGAACTCTACCCATGCTATTGTTGCACTTGAGAAGATTAACTCCAATGTTCTGAAAAAATTACCTAATTTAAAAGTCATAAGTAAATATGGTGTTGGTTTGGACATGATAGATATGAAATCCATGGAAAAATATAAAATAAAACTTGGCTGGACAGGTGGTGTAAATTGCAGATCTGTATCTGAATTGGTAATTTCTCTTGCTATTTCTTTATTGCGCCATGTTCCTGAAAGTAGCAATGAAGTTGCATCGGGAGTATGGAGGCAGCAAATAGGAAGGCAATTAAGCGAGAAAACCATTGGAATAGTCGGTTGTGGCTTTGTAGGGAAAGATTTGATAAGATTATTAAAGCCTTTTAACTGCACTATTCTTGTGCATGATATAAAAAGTTACAATGATTTTTATGCCAGATACAATGTGCATTCTGTGGATCTGAATAGTCTACTAAGTCGCTCTGACATTGTCACTCTGCATGTTCCGCTAGATAGTAGTACTAAAAATATGATTACTAAGAAGCATATATTATTGATGAATAAAAATGCTATTTTAATAAATATAGCTCGTGGAGGTCTTATTGATGAAGACGCTTTAAAAGACGCGCTAATAAATAGAGATATTTATGCTGCTGCATTGGACGTGTTTTCTAATGAACCGCCACAGGATAGGGAGTTGTTATCATTGCCTAACTTTATACCAACATCACATATTGGTGGCAGTGCCCAAGAGGCTATTATTGAGATGGGGAGGTCAGCCATTAGAGGTCTGGAGGTTAATAGCATTGTCAAAGGGTAGTTCTATTATTATTTGGGATGAAGAAGGGAGGATTTCTACAGAAAAAATAGTAGTTTATTGGCAGTCTTACCAATCAAATATGAAAGATATTGATATTTCAATTCCTGCTTTGGTTGAGAAGAATTCAAAAAAAATAAAGTCAGAATATTTATCGTTAATTTTTGAAATAGGTGAAGTTGCGATTAATAAAGTTAAAATTATTGATTATTACGAGATATCACCTGGATTTAGCTACTGGTGGATGACCCTGTTGTCTGAAAAATGTAATTATGCCAAATCACCAGAAATTAACAATGCCATAAAATTAATCGCCCTAAAGAATTGGTTGATTTCAAAAAATGTTATTACTATTACGCTTGTTACATCAAATAAAAAGTTGACACATGCAATTAAACTTTTAGCTAAGCATCTTAAGATTGAGTTTAAATTTACACGCCCTAAATCAAAAAAGGTGATTAAATTTAATGTTGAGCATGTTTATAGAATCATTCCAAATTTCATTAAATCTTTTGTATGGCTTACTAGACAGCTTATTTTACGACAACCATTGATAGGGGTTGGGGTTGAAGAGTGGAAAAAGTCAAAGCATAAAATCACCTTTGTTTCATACCTTGCCAATCTTACGTCCAAATCTTTTGAGAGTGGAGTTTATGATAGTAATTATTGGACAAAACTCATTCCAACTATGCAAGAAAAAGGCATCCAAACAAACTGGCTTCATATTTATGTTAAAGATCAAACGATAAAAAGTGAAAGTCAGGCAAAAGATGTTATTAACGCGTTCAATTCGAACCACAAAGGTGATCAAGTACATACAACACTAGATTCATTTATTAATTTTGAAGTGGTCTATAGTACCATTTTAGGTTGGTTTAGACTTTTAAAAATGTATAAGTTGTCAAGAAGTCAAATAAAACTTAAGTGCTCATATTTTTGGCCTCTATTGTCTGATGATTTGTCTAAGACAATGTCTGGTGCGCATGCAATGAATAATTTGCTAAATTTTTATTTATTTAATCGCTCTATGAATTTACTTTCACATCAAGATAAAGGTTTTTATTTGTGTGAAGGACAAGGATGGGAATATGGATTTATACACTCTTGGAATAATAATGGCCACAAGAAACATCTAACCGGAATAATGCATACAACCATACTTTATTGGCATTTAAGATTTTTCTTTGATTCCCGTATTTTTTTCGATTTGTATAATTGCAATATCCCGTTACCAAAAAAATTTGGTATAAATGGAGATGCTGCCGAAAAAATGCTTATATCTGAAGGCTATCCAGAAAATAAAATAATTAAATTGGAGGCGTTAAGGTATTTGCATTTAAAATACTTAAATATAAAAAATGTTCAAAACCACCATTTTTATTATAAAAGTAAGATACTTGTTTTATGTGACTATATTGATTCTAATGTAGAAAGTCAATTAAACTTATTACAAGAATTTAAAACAAACAATAACTTTATTGAATTTATTATTAAGCCTCATCCCGCTACACCAATTAATCTTGAAAAATATTCTCAAATTGATAAATCAATGATTACAAATAGGCCGATATTTGAAATTATTGATAATTGTGAAGTTGTTTTTACCGGTAATGCAACTTCCGCTGCTGCTGAAGCGTACTGTTGTAATAAATCGGTTATTGTAATGCTCGATCCGAAGGTTATGAATTTTAGCCCTTTAAGGGGTAAGCATGACGTGGCTTTTGTAAGTTCAGTAGAAGGCTTTTCTAGTGCTATTGAAAATAGTCGGAACTTTTTAGCAAGACTAAAAAGATGTGAAAAATCTTTTTTCTATATTGATGATAAACTTGAAAAATGGATGAAATTATTAAAATAAGAATAGTAAATATTTAAATTTTAAAAAAAATTATGGATATATTTACAAAAACATATAAAAATAAGACAGTATTAATTACTGGACATACAGGGTTTAAAGGAAGCTGGCTGTCTATATGGTTAAACTCTATTGAAGCAAATGTTGTTGGGATATCGGTTGATATTACGAGCACTCCTTCTAATTTCTATGCTTCAAAGATAAGTGATACAATTATCGATTATAGGATTGACATTTTAGACAAGGAATTAGTTCAAAAAATCATACATAAGCATCAACCAGATTTTGTGTTTCATCTCGCGGCTCAGGCTTTGGTTAGGCCGTCGTACGAAAATCCAGTCGAAACCATGATGGTTAATGCTATTGGCACGGCAAATGTGCTTGAAGCGCTCAGAGTTTTAAATAAAAAAGTAGTTGCAGTGATGATTACCAGCGATAAAGCCTATGATAATGTGGAGTGGGTCTGGGGTTATCGAGAGAGTGATCGTTTAGGTGGCAAGGATCCATATAGTGCTTCTAAAGGGATGGCTGAATTGGCGATTCGTAGTTATGTTGAGTCATTTTTTAATGGCCCAGATTCAAATGTCAGAGTCGGGATTACGCGTGCCGGTAATGTTATTGGCGGCGGTGATTGGGCGATTGACCGCATCGTGCCAGACTGTATGGAGGCGTGGGCAAGTGGAGAGACTGTAGATATACGTAGCCCACATGCAACAAGACCTTGGCAACATGTGCTAGAACCGTTAAGTGGCTATCTTGTGTTGGCGGCTGATTTAGCACAAAGTGGCAAAAATCATGGAGAAGCCTATAATTTTGGCCCGTCAGCTGATCAAACTTACCCCGTCAGTAAATTGATTGATGAGATGTCAACATATTGGGATCAAATCAGATGGAATGATATCTCTAACAATAAAGGGCATGTGCATGAGGCAGGTCTGTTAAAGCTTAATTGCGATAAAGCTTTGTTTGATTTACAGTGGCACTCTGCTCTACAGTTTGAAGAGACGGTGAAAATGACAGTTGAGTGGTATAAATCCTATTATCAAAATCAAGAGCAGTCAATGTATGATTTTACAATTGCTCAAATTGAGTCGTACACAAAAGCCGCCAAGTTGAAGGGCGTGAGTTGGGCGAGTCATGATTAAAGAGGTGGTGATTACAAAATTAGGTATCATTGCCACGCTAGGTGGCAGTGTCATGCATGCCATGAAAGCGTCTAGTGCTGGGTATACAGGTTTTGGTGAGGCGTATTTTTCTCAAGTTGATCAGGGCGCGATAAAGGCCTGGAAGCGCCACAAGAAAATGACGCTTAATTTGGCGGTACCAGTAGGAGAGATAAGATTCGTATTGTTTGATGATAGAGAGGTATCAAACACTCAATTTCAAGAAATTATCATCTCAAAGGGTAATTATTGTAGATTAACCGTGCCGCCAATGGTATGGATGGGTTTTCAAGGTTTGTCAGAGAGTGGCTCTATGTTGCTTAATATTGCAGATATAGAGCATGATCCAGATGAAGTGGATCGAAAAGAGATGAGTGAAATAAATTATAATTGGAATATAGGATTATGAAAGTAGTAATTTTAGCAGGTGGGTTTGGTACTCGTTTAAGTGAAAATACCGAAAGCATACCTAAACCGATGGTAACAGTTGGCGGTAAGCCGATTCTATGGCATATTATGAAAACCTATGCGCACTTTGAGCATAAAGATTTCTATCTGGCACTCGGCTACAAGGCAGAGGTAATCAAAGAGTATTTTCTCAACTACCGCTCACTCAATGCAGATTTTACGGTTGACCTTGCTTCTGGCAATATAGAGTCACATCAAATTGATGATACCGACTGGAAAGTGACCTTGGTAAATACTGGATTAGAAACTATGACGGGAGGGCGTATCAAGCGATTAAAGTCATTTATTGGAAACGAGCCATTTTTATTGACCTATGGCGATGGGGTAGCAGATATAAACCTTGATGATCTGGTAAAGTTTCATAAAAGTCATGGAAAGATGGTGACAATGACCGCGGTTAGGCCTGCCGCGCGGTTTGGTGATCTTGATTTTGATGGGGATAGAGTGGCTAGTTTTCAGGAGAAGCCGCAACTACATGAAGGCTGGATTAATGGTGGATTCTTTGTCTGTGAACCCTCAGTCTTTGATTTTATTGATAATGATGCCCAGATGTTTGAGCGCGAACCATTAGAGCGTATACTAGATGCTGGCGAATTAATGGCATACAAGCATAATGGCTTTTGGCACTGCATGGATACTAAGCGAGATAGAGATCTTCTGGAATCTATGTGGAGTCAGGGCGCACCTTGGGTTGGCTAAGGTAGATTTTTATGAGAATACTTGTTACTGGAGGATTTGGTTATTTAGGTGGTCGAATTGCAAAATACCTTCTTAAACAGGGGTATCAAGTAGTACTAGGGTCAAGAAAAGTTCAGCCAGTACCAAAATGGGCTCCCGAGGGAGAGATGGTTCAGATTGATTGGAATAGTTATTCATCTCTTTGCAAAGCATGTGAGCAGGTAGATGTGGTTGTGCATACTGCTGGCATGAATGCTCAGAGTTGTGAAGCAGATCCGGTTAATGCATTGGAATTTAATGGAGTTGCTACAGCGAGACTTGTTCAAGCAAGCATGCAGGCTAAGGTAACCAAGTTTATATATTTTTCTACAGTGCATGTTTATCAATCATTATTGCATGGAGAAATAGATGAAAATGATTGTCCGCAGAATTTACATCCTTATGCGACAAGTCATCAGGCAGCTGAAGATGTTGTGTTATATCAATCCAATAACACTTGTAATATGAAGAGAATTGTACTGAGATTGTCAAATGGTGTTGGGGTGCCTACACATAAAAATGCAAATTGCTGGAGCTTGGCAGTTAATGACTTTTGCCGACAGGTAGTAGAGTGTAAAAGGATTTTAATCAATTCTCCTTGTGAGATAGAGAGGGATTTTATCCCCATATCTTTTATCTGCGAGGCGGTTAAAACATTCATAAAGGGCGACAGTTTTAGTGGCACTGTCGTGAATGTGGCATCTTCCAAAGCTCTGAGTTTGGAGAAGGTTGTTTTTATTATTAAAGAGCGAGCAAAATTAGTGCTGGGAATAAACCCTGTAATCGAGTTTACTAAAAGAGGTGTTATTTCTAAAAAAATACAAAATAGTAAATTAATCATATCAAATAAAAAAATTTCAAGCATTATGCAGGCAGATGATGATATTGAAAATGAAATTGACTGCTTGCTGATAAAATGCAAAGAGTGGTTTGGGTGATAGGCCAACTCTTTAGTCGATCTAACTTTGAGTTGTAAAGATTAATATGCGCTCTGTTTTAAAAAATAAAAATCTGTTGCATGCGTATATTTTTTTAGTGTTGTTTACAGCCCTGAGAAATATATCCACCCTCTATTATGTTGTTATTATATTATTCACACTATATTTTTTCGTGACTAGAAGATCGGGTTTTCTTAAAACAGGTTTTCATGCAAATTTATTTTATCTCTTTATTTTCTACACACTTTTAATGATTGCATGGTCAGGACTCTATATGCAGTCTTTAGAATTTCTGCCTGGAATTCCGAGAGCTCTATTGATGATTATAGTGACGTTGATCTTATTTATGAATATAAAGTATGAAGATCAGGTTGTTGATATTATAAAAGTGCTACTGGCATGTTATGTTGTTGCAGCGTTAACGATAATATATCAAATTTACTTTGGGCCGATTTCTTGGTTTGTGCAGCCTGCTGGAAGAGCTGGACTGACGAGATATCCATCTATACTTGGTTCACTTACGATATATGGTTCAGTCGTCGGGTATCCACTATTAATACTGTTTAGTAAACTGAAAATAATTAGAAAATCTAGCGTAATAGTGTTGTTGCTACTTGTTGTTGTGAGTGCTGGCTTCTTAAGTCTTTCAAAAACTGGCATAATGATGATGGTGATATCAGTAATACTTTTTTTTGTTGCGGACAGGAAGTATGCAGTAGCAAAAATATTCAATTTAAAAATGTTTGCGTCTGCATTTTTAGTAATGATAGTTATTGCAATTTTATTTTCTAATATTGAAGTTTTGCAAAATTCTTATAATGCTGCAGTTACACATACATTTGGGGCAAACACTATATTTGCAGACTCTTTATCTGTCCAAATTGACTCACCGAAGGTGTCAATTGACCATATAGTAAAAAGGTTATCTCATTGGGTGATTGGGATGATCAACTCTTATGGTGATATCGTTTACTTTACTGGGGTAGGTTTGCAAGGTGGAGGGGGGACAATGGGGATGCATGAATATGGTATGGCTCATAATGCATTTGGGGATCTGTTTTTTATGGGAGGTCTGCCTTATCTGTTTATCTTCTTGTTATTATACGGATTTACGCAATATACCCATTTTAATAATAGAGGTAATTTGATATCAAAATTATTTTTTATGTTGAATATTTTGTTTTTAGTGAATATGGCAATTGCATCTGGCACAGTATTTCAGCCATCAATTAGTGCACCTTTCTGGTTGTCTGTAGTTTATGCAAATATTGTTAATAATAAAAAAATGGCGTCACTAAGGGAAAGGGTGGGTTAGAGTGATAATTGGTGTAGATGCTGTAAGTATAGCTTCAAGTGGCGGACTAACCTATCTTACGGAGTTTGTTAATAATTTAGATGCTGATTTGGTTGGGGATGGGCATGTGTTTCTCTGGCTTTATGAGGGTGGTATGTATGATGAAATAGTTGAGCGTCCTTTTATTACAATAATCCTAGTCAAAAAGAGTACTTTTAGTAGGATTTTATGGAAAACTAAAAGGTTGGCAGTAGAGGCAAGAAATAAAAAATGTAATATTATTTTTGTGATGGATTCTATTTATTTTAACTTTGGAGCATTTGAAAATATTGTTACAATAAATCAAAACCTACTACCCTTCGAGTATAGAGAGTTTTTGCGTTATGGAGTTTCATTTAAAACAATGAAATTTATTTTTCTTCGCTGGATTTTTTTATATACTTTTACTAGATCGAAAGGGGTTATATTTTTATCTGAGTATGCAAAAAATAAAGTGCTTAAGATTGCTAATAATAAGTTTCACCATATAGTAATTCACCATGCTGCTATGCAGAATGATTTTTCAAATAAAAGACAGTTGAGTATATCAAAATATAATTATTCTAATCCGTATAATATTGTATATGTCTCATCAGTTGAGCCTTATAAGCACCATATTCAAATAATTGAAGCGGTAAGCAGTTTAAGAGAAAAAGGCCTTCCAGTCTCATTTAGAATAGTAGGAAATAGTGGAGATGGCAGGTCAATCAATCTTCTTGAGAAGGCAATAAGGTTATTTGATCCAACGGGAGACTGGATAGTGTTCGATAACGATATTGAATATAAAGAAATTAGTCTTGTGTATAGTAAAATGGATTTGATGATATTTTCATCTACGTGTGAAACATTTGGAATTCCAATCTCAGAGGCTATCAATGCATATGTGCCTATAGTATGTTCAAATAGGTCATCCATGAGTTCAATTTTTGGTGATAAATTGTTTTATTTTGATCCATTTTCTAAAGAAAGTATTGCTGATGTTTTGCTAAATGTGATTAACTCTCCAAATTTACGAAAAATACAAACTAAAAGGAACTATGAATTTATGAAATATTATGGATGGGGTCGTGTAACTTCAGATACATATAGATTTATAGATTCTTGTGTGGGTGAATAAATATGGATAGCGCATCACTCATTATTCCAACTTATAAAAGGGTTTTTTATATTGATAGAATTATTAGGTCGCTTCTATCTCAAGACATAAGTAAATTAAAAGAGGTTATTATCGTGGATAGCGATAGTAATGATGGTACAAAAGACTTGATTAAGGCTTATGAAAATAATAAACAGCTAACCATAATATATGAGAATGTTGTCAATTCGGTTGCACGTAAAAGAAATAGAGGGATTGAGATCGCAACATCAGAATGTCTGATTTTTATTGATGATGATTGTGTTCCATTAGATGGTTTTATAAATAGCCATCTAGATAATTGTAAAAAAACTGGTATGCATATAAATTGTGGCAACATCTATTTTTATGAATGTTTTGTTAAAGAGTCAAACTATATAAGATATAGGAATTCTAGACACATCCCATACATTTCTATTGATGGGGTGGATAAAAAATTAGATTATAAAACAATAGTTACAATGAATATGTCCATAAGAAAAAAAGATATTATTGATAATAAGTTATTTTTTAATGAAGAATTTATTGGTTATGGTATGGAGGATAATGAATTTGGATATAGGGCCCATAAAATCGGATTTAATATTGTTTCTAATAGTTTAGGTATAGTACATTTGGAGAATAGTAATGCAATAGATTATTCTAAAAAGATATATCATACTGCTAGGGATGGAGTTAAAAGGTTTAAAAGCATTTCTCCAGTAGCTGTAGAAGGACTTGCATACTCATTTTATTTTGAAGATGACTATCCGCATAAAAATGTATTAATGCGCCTTGCTTTAAAGGTATTCAGGCTATTTTTTAGTACTTATGTAGCGAATATTTTACTTCATTTATCATTATTAACCGATAAAATAAAAATCCCATATATAAGGGTACTCTTTAGATATGCGTATGCCAGTTATTATTTGATGGGTGTTAAGGATCGTGATAAAGTATAGTGCCCCAACAAATTAAGACAACAATTTAAGATTTCTTATTTCGAACGAGTTAAACTTAATCAACAATTCGGAGTAAAAAATTATGAGTAAAAAACGCACAACCTACAGCTCAGCATTCAAGACTAAACTTGTTCTTGAACTACTGCAAAATGCAGATACCCTGGCAGTGATTGCCAGTAAACATAACATTCTTCCACAGAATCTA
>Ga0233434_1000803_pt1 | contig 33662 bp, 31 predicted proteins | sample SI_122_August201_4_FD_182738 | JGI IMG/M metagenome (GOLD analysis project Ga0233434, IMG submission 182738) | Seawater microbial communities from Saanich Inlet, British Columbia, Canada - SI_122_August2016_120_MG | ecosystem: Environmental > Aquatic > Marine > Inlet | place: Canada: British...
GGACCAAAAGAAAGTGGTTCGATAGGACCAAAAGAAAGTGGTTCGATAGGACCAAAAGAAAGTGGTTCGATAGGACCAAAAGAAAGTGGTTCGATAGGACCAAAAGAAAGTGGTTCGATAGGACCAAGTATGGATTATGTAAACAATAATTATTTTGACACAGTGGGTTGTTTTGTGATGAACATAGCTCACGCCAAACTATCAGAAAGGCTTTCGGGTAAGCCTCTTACAGTGACTAGGCATATTGACTCGATTGTTGCGTGCGAGATCCTATGGGTCAGATTAAATGACGTATTGAACGCAAATGAATTTGACTTAGGCTTAGCACTTTGTGTTTGTGAAGATTTTTCATCGGAACTGGAGTCATTGCTCGGAATTATACCTGCGGAAGAGCTCTTGGATGATATTTTTAGTAATTTTTGCATCGGAAAATGACATCTTTTACCTGGTGAAGTATATGTTCCACGTGGAGCAGATTAAATGAAGCAAATTTTCGACATACTTGTTGTAGGCGGGGGTCACGCTGGACTGGAAGCAGTAAACATAGCTTCTCAATTCAGTAACTTACGGGTTGGTTTACTAACGAAGGAAGGAGTACCAATTGGCTCTACTCCATGCAATCCTGCGATTGGGGGTGTAGGCAAGGGTCAACTCGTAAGAGAGATCGATTTAATGGGTGGCTTGATTGGAAAACTGGCGGATAGGTCGTCCATTCAATGTAGAATCCTAAATGATAGTAAGGGCGATGCTGTTAAGTCGACTAGGTTTCAAGTAGATAAAGAAAAGTATGCAGAAGAGGCATTGAAAAGTATTACTTCAAATGAAAATATATCATTGCTGGCGGGTGAGTTAGTTTCGATATCTAAAGCTCATAGAGGTGACTCATTTGAAGTTGTTTTGGTGTCGGGACCATCAATATTTGCAAAGAAATTAATAATAACTGTTGGAACTTTTTTTGACGGAGTTCTTCATGAGGGCGATAGAGTTCAGTCGGGTGGCAGAGCTGATTGCAAGGCTTCTGTTTCAGCGAGCTCTCTTGGTATAAATGTTAGGCTTTTGCCTAAAAAGTTTAAAACAGGCACCCCCCCTAGACTCTCAAGGGAATCTATTGATATTGAGGTAATGGAGCCTCAATATAGTGATCCAAGGGCTCAAAATTTTAGCTTTCTAGCTGAACCTTTTGGGCGAAAGCTTAGACAGGTAGCCTGTTACAAAACACATACCAATGCTTTAACTATAGATATTGTTCAAAAGAACAAAGAGAATAGTCCAATGTTCAATGGTCAAATTAAAGGAGTGGGACCTCGTTATTGTCCTTCAATTGAAGATAAGGCTTTTAGGTATCCCGACAAAGTGGATCACCATGTCTTTGTTGAGCCAGAAGGGTTAAATTTAAATACTTATTACCCAAATGGTGTATCGACAAGCCTTCCAAGTGAAGTCCAGCGGGAAATGATTCGCTCTATAAAAGGTATGGAGTCAGCAGATATAATTGTTCCTGGCTATGCTGTCGAGTATGATGTTATTGATACTTCTAGACTAACCACGTCTCTTGAGTCTATAGACAATGAGGGCCTATATTTTGCTGGTCAAGTAAATGGTACATCTGGTTATGAAGAGGCTGCAGGACAAGGTCTTGTTGCTGGCTTGAATGCGGCAATGTCATCTCTCGGTAAAAGTGAAGTAATCTTTCCACGTGGAACATCGTACCTAGGTGTTTTAATCGATGATATTTTATCAAATAAAAGAGAAGAGCCATATAGACTATTTACAGCTAGAGCAGAAAACCGACTCTTTATAAGAGAAGATAATGTAGTAGAAAGATTAGGGAAACTTAGATTATCACTAGGCTTAAATTCAAAACTAGACTACCAAATCAAAAATCACTTTCTCGAAATAAGAATAATTGATCGTATCTTTTCATTACTATCTGAAAACTTAAAAAATAAATTTGCTGCAAAGTCATCATCAGTAGATACTAAAGTATTCTTAGATTATATTAGCGAAAACCATGGGATACTTTTGGGTTTTAGGACATCTCAAGAATTCTTAATTTCCAAAAAGTATGAAGGCTATATTAATAGACACAAGATTACCCGAAACAAGTTTGAAAAACTTGACACTAAAAAGTTAGATACGGATAAAATTTTAAATGAACTTTCTATCTGTAATGAATGTAAAGAATTAATTCAAGAAAATAGACCTGCAACTTTTTTTCACCTAAAAAAAATTAAAGGTATAAGGCCTGCAACCTTAGCTTTAATATCATCTCAAATATAAATATTATGAAATTTACTAAACAATACCTGTCTATATTAAGTAGTGATTTAAAAGGTTTAAATCTTACAAGAATTATTGAGCCTAAAGAGTTTCATGAGAAACAATATCTAGACTCTATTATTCCCTTCCAAATTTCGACTGAGTTAAGTCTTGAAAATCAATTACATGTTGATGTTGGCTTCGGGGGAGGCTTTCCTTGCCTCCCTTTAGCTTATGAGTTTTCGTCTTTAAACTTTAGAACAATTGGAATTGAAGCTAGGGAAAAAAAAGTTAAGGCAGTAAATCTTATTGCAAAGAAAATGAATCTCAATAAATTTACAGGATATCATGCAAGAGTAGAGGATATTATATTTGATCAAAAATGTTTGGTTACCTTTAAGGCTGTTGGAAAAATTTCCAAGTTTTTATCAATGATGAATGTCTCTAATCTTGATTTAAAGGTTATATTTTATAAAGGCCCTGGTCTTTCTGATTTAGAACCTGACTATAATACTATTAAAGGCTGGAAACTTATTGAGAAAAAAGATTATGAAATTGCCTGTAACATTCGTAATTTTCTAGTATACAGACCAGTTAGCTTAACAAAAGTATCAAACAAACGTCTTGTCAATCTTTCAAGCATAATGTCTAATAAATAACTGAATATATTGAGCTGGGGTGCCTATGGCTAAAGTAATTGCGGTAGTTAATCAAAAAGGTGGTGTTGGTAAAACAACCACCACAATTAATCTTGGAGCTTGTTTATCTATAGCTGAGAAAAGAACGCTTATAATTGATCTCGACCCTCAAGGGAATGGATCAGCTGGTCTTGGTGTTCAAAACCAAGATTTTTATAATTCAAATGTTTATCATGCTATAATTGGTGTTAAGCCTATTGCTGAAACTATTTATGATACTGAGTTAATAAACCTTAAGATCTGCCCATCAGACAATAATTTGATCGGTGCAGAAATTGAGTTGGTTTCTGAGATTGCCAGAGAGTCAAAATTAAAAATGGCCATAGACCAAGTGAAAGATCAGTTCGATTATATCTTAATAGATTGTCCACCTTCTCTTGGTTTGCTTACTGTTAATGCATTAAATTCATCTGATTCATTTCTTGTTCCTCTCCAGACTGAGTATTTTGCAATGGAAGGATTGGCTCAGTTGGTTAATACTGTAAAATTGGTTCGCTCTAGCCTGAACCCAAGGCTAGAAATGGAAGGAATTTTATTAACAATGTTTGATAAAAGGGCAAACCTTCATAAGCAAGTAGCTTTAGAAATTCAAAAACATTTTGGAGACAAGGTGTTCAGAACGATAGTCCCAAGAAATGTAAAACTTTCTGAGTGTCCAAGCTTTGGTAAGCCAATTGTTTTATATGATATTGATTCCAAAGGCTCAGAAGCCTATTTGCAACTTGCAAAAGAGTTATTGATAAAAGACAGAACGATAAAAAAACACGAAAACGTAAAAGGATTTTAGTTTATGGGAAAAAAATTAGCTCTTGGTAAGGGAATTGCTTCTTTACTTCAGGAAACTCCAAATCAAATCTTAAGATCAAATTTATCTGATTTCGACTCCTCAATTACACAGGCTGATAAACAAGTTAACGATTCAGGTGAAATAAATAATAACTACTCAACGGGTAATGCACTTCTTTCTGTAGATAAAATTAATACTAACCCAGATCAACCAAGAAAAATTTTTGACGAAATAAAACTTGAAGAGCTAGCAGATAGCATTAAAGAAAATGGAATTCTTCAGCCATTAATTGTTACTAAAAATGAAGATAAATTAGAGTTGGTTGCTGGGGAAAGGCGTCTACGTGCAGCAAAAATAGCAGGTCTCAAAGAGGTTCCTGTTATTTATAAAAGAACAACAGAAAAAGAGAAAATGGTTTATGCAATCCTTGAAAATGTTCAACGGGATGACTTGAATTGTGTTGAAGAGGCTCTTGCTTATTATAGACTCATAAGTGAGCTGAAATTAACTCAAGAAGAAGTGGCAAAAAAGCTAGGCAAAAGTAGAGCATCAATAAGTAATTTGCTTAGAATATTAAAGTTGCCTCGATTAGTAATTGACATGATGCAGAAAGACGAGATTTCACTAGGTCATGGTAAAGTTCTACTTTCAGTTGACTCTGAGGATTTAATATTAACATATGCAAAAAGATCAGTAGAAGACCAACTTTCAGTAAGAGAACTTGAGAGAATTATTAAAGCGAGAGAACAATTTAAACCTAATGAAAAAGTAAATGATACTAATAGCTCTGTATTAAATGAAAAACTCAGACAACTTGAGACGAACTTAGAATCTAAGCTTGGTGCAAGGATTAGGCTTAACTACAAAGGCTCTAGCAAGAAAGGAAAAATTGAAATTCCATATAAGTCTCTTGACGAATTTAATGCTCTATATGACTTTCTTATGCATTCATAACTATGTTTGAAAAACTTTCCGCAATAATTAATGAAGGAGCTCGTCTTGATGGCTCCTTATATTTCTCAGGTGATGTAAAGATATCTGGTACAGTTACCGGTACCATCGTTTGCAAAGGTAAGATTAGCGTTACTGAAACAGGTAATCTTCAAGCTGATATAAAAACAAGTGAAATTGAAATAGCAGGTCTTGTTACGGGAGATATTATTGCATCAGGTAATGTTAAAATGGTTAAACCCGCTAGGTATGAAGGAGTTGTTCAGACACCAAGCCTCTCTGTAGAAAGCGGCGTAATATTTCACGGCAAAAGCGAATCAAAACTATAAGCATATATAGCTTGACTAATAAGTAGCACTGAATTACTTAAAGAAATCATAAATTTATGTTTTTTCAGGTGTAATTTAAATGGTTGAAATTTTTGGTAAGTTGGGAATTGATGGAACGATATTTTATCAGTTTGGTATCTTTGTTATACTTGCAGTAGCCTTAAAAAAGTTACTTTTCGCTCCGCTTCAAAGTGTGATTCAAGAAAGGGAAGAAAAAACGACCGGCTTAGAAAGTAAAGCCGATAACATCTTAAAAGAAGCAAACAAATTAAAGGACGAAGTAGAGCAAAATATTTCTTCTGCAAGGCAAAGCTTTTACTTAAGTCTTAAAAAAAACAAAGAGAAATTAGAAAATAATCTTAACGAAAAATTTAAGATATCCGAAATTGAAGCGGAAAAATCCTTTGATGAAAATCTTCGAGAGCTCAAAGACGAACTTTCTTTGCTTGATGATAAATTAGCAAAAAATACAGATGAGTTATCAGGACTATTAACATCAAAACTTACTAAATAAAATCAAGGTAATTTAATATGAAACTATTTTTTCTACTAACGATTATTTCATTTAAAAGTTTTGCTGCAGGAGGGGGACACGGATCAGTTTCTGATTTAATGTGGCCTGCGATTAACTTCAGTATTTTATTTGGCTTTTTGTTTTATAAACTTAAAACACCAATATCTAATGGCTACAAAAATTTATCAGCAGAATTTAAAGCTAAATTTAATTCTGCAAAAATCGCCGAGCAAAATGCCAACATATTTCTAGAAGAACAAAAACTAGCAGTAACTAATGCTTCGTCCCTTCTTAGTAGAATGGAAAAAGAGCACGAGGTAAATCTAAATAATCAAGCTAAAGTTATAGAGTCAGAATATGATCAAAAAACAAAAAAACTATACGCTGATTTCGAAAACAAGTTATTGGGAGAAAGAAAAAAAGTTGAATCTCAAATTAGCTCTAACTTGCTTGAGTCAATTATAAAAAAAACGAGCTCTGTAATTTCAGGGAATCCTGAAAATAAGAACAAGGCAATGAGAAAATTTTTACAATAAAAACCTACGAGAGTTAATAATGAAAAATGAAACAATAAGTAGATCATACGCATTGGCATTACTTGAAATTAGCAATGAATCAAAAATAGATGTTAAATTAGACCTTGATAAAGTATGGACCCTAATAAGAGAGAGTTCAGAATTTGAGGCTCTCCTTTTTATGGATGTTTTTTCAATAGAAGAAAGAAAGAGTGTCTTGGCTAGTGTTTTTGAAAAAGTTGAATTAGAAAGCCTCACAAAAAACTTTATTTTATTTTTAATTGAAAATAAAAGATTTAGTTTATTTCCTTCCATTTATACTAGACTGACAATGGAGAAAGATTTAGCCGATGGATTTATTACTGGTGTTGTAGAAGGTAGTGAAGAAGACCCAGATAATGAAGTTATTGAAAAACTCAAAACACACATTGAAAAAGAGTTAAAGCAAATAGCAAAATTAGAGTACAAACAAAATAGCCAAATAACTACAGGGTATAAAATTACGTGTGGTGATTTGCAGCTAGATGCAACACTTGAAAATCAATTTGATCGTTTAAGAAAAGATATATTAGCTAATTAATTTTTAATAAGGGAAATCTTATGTCGGTAAATCCAGAAGAAATTACAAGTATTATTAAGGACAGAATTCAAAATTTCGAGGCCAGACTTCAAGTCGATGAAGTTGGGAGCGTGCTAACTATTGGTGATGGTGTTGCTCGTGTTTTTGGATTAAAAAACGTTATGGCTGGTGAGCTTGTAGAGTTTTCTACAGGCACGAAAGGTATGGTACTAAACCTAGAGAGTAATAATGTAGGTGTTGCTGTACTTGGAGAGGATCTAAAAATTGTAGAGGGTACCTCTGTAAAAAGAACTAATGAAATTGTTAAAGTTCCAGTAGGCGAAGCTCTACTGGGAAGAGTTGTAAACCCTATTGGTGAACCGCTTGATGGAATTGGGGAAATAAATTCAACTAACTTTAGAAATGTTGAAATAAAAGCTCCTGGTATTATTGGACGAAAGTCAGTTCACGAACCTCTTCAGACTGGTATTAAGGCAATTGATTCTATGATTCCTATTGGTAGGGGGCAAAGAGAGTTAATTATTGGTGATAGGAAAACGGGTAAAACAGCTGTTGCGATTGACACAATTATTAATCAAAAAGGTAAAGATGTAGTTTGTGTTTATGTTGCTATTGGACAGAAACAATCAACTGTTAGATTGGTGCAACAGAAGCTTAAAGAAGCTGGTGCCCTGGACTATACTATTATTATTTCAGCAACGGCATCACAAACAGCGCCTCTACAATTTATCGCCCCATACTCTGGATGTACTATGGGAGAATATTTTAGAGACAATGGTAAACACTCACTAATTGTTTACGATGATTTAACAAAACAAGCAGCCGCTTATAGACAAATGTCATTGTTATTAAGAAGACCACCAGGTAGAGAAGCGTTTCCTGGTGATGTTTTTTATCTACACTCAAGACTTCTAGAGAGAGCAGCAAAGCTTTCTGACAAACTTGGGGGGGGGTCATTAACGGCACTTCCTGTAATCGAGACTCAAGAGGGTGATGTTTCTGCATATATTCCTACAAACGTAATTTCTATTACTGACGGCCAAATCTTTCTTGAATCTGATTTGTTTAATGCTGGTATTAGACCTGCTGTTAATGTTGGGATCTCTGTTTCTCGTGTTGGTGGTAGTGCTCAAATTAAAGCAATGAAAAAAGTTGCAGGTACCTTGAGACTAGACCTCGCACAATTTAGAGAATTGGCGGCATTCTCTGCCTTTGGTTCAGACCTTGATGCTGCTACACAAAAACAACTATCAAGAGGTGAAAGACTTGTAGAGCTTTTAAAGCAGGGCCAATACCAACCGATGGAAGTTGTTGATCAAGTTGTTTCTATTTTTGCTGGAACTAAAGGACTTTTTGACAGCGTTCCAACAACAAAAATTCAATCTGTTGAAAGGGCACTTCTTGAATATATTAATTCAAGTCACACTTCATTAGTTGAAGAAATTAAGAATAAAAAAGAAATAAGTGGTGAAAACCAAGAGAAGTTAACAGACATAATTACTAAGTTTGTTAATGAGCAAGTGTAACTCGAGCTGGATATAATTTATGGCCAATATTAAAGAGTTAAAAAAGAAAATTAAGAGTACTGAAAGTACTCTTAAAATAACCACTGCAATGAAGTTGGTTTCTGCGGCAAAGTTAAGTAAAGCTCAGCATGCAATTCAGGGCGCCAGGCCTTATGCATCAGAGTTGGACTCTACGATTAAAACAGTATCTGCTTTAGTGAATAACTATAGTCATCCATACTTCAAAGTAAGTGATAATAACCATTCAATTATGCTTGTCATTAGTTCCGACAAGGGACTATGCGGAGGATATAATTCACAGCTTGCAAAGAAAGTTAAAACTTTTGTTAATGATTCTAGTGAGGAGATCAAACTAGTTTTTATTGGAAAAAAGGTTAGAGAATTAGTTAATGTGTTACCGAATATTAATAAGACATACACCTTTGATAAAACGGAAGCTAGCTATGAAGACATAAAAAGAATAGGTCAGGAGCTTGCTAACTTGTTTAAGTCAGGTGAGGTTGGCAAAGTCTATATTGCCTACAATGAGTTTCATTCTGCGATCTCTTTTGACTCAAAGGTTAATCAGCTTCTTCCTCTTGCACTTGATAAAAAAGAAAAAGAATCTCTTAAAGAAGATTTTCCTTTTGATTTTAAATATGAGCCTAGTCCGCAGGTTATACTAGATAGCCTTTTGCCTGAAACTTTTATGAGTAATTTATGGACTTGCCAACTTGATGCTTTGGCATCAGAGCATGGTTCTAGAATGGCATCAATGGATAGTGCAACGAAAAACTGCAAAGAAATGATTAAAACACTAACTTTAAAAATGAACAAATTAAGACAAGCTGGAATTACAACTGAACTAATTGAGGTTGTTTCTGGTGCTGAGTCTTTAAAAAATTAAGGAGTCTGAAATGACAGCTGTTACAGGTAGTATTAAACAAGTTATGGGTCCTGTTGTGGATGTTGAGTTCTCAAAAGGGAACGTACCACCAATTTACAACGCTCTCAAGGTAACGAATAAATCAATTTCTGATATTGAAGATAACTTAGTTCTAGAGGTTGCCCAGCACTTAGGTGATAATGTCGTTCGATGTATTGCGATGGATGCGACGGAAGGCTTAAGTAGAGGTCTGAGCGTGAAAGATAGCGGTAAGCCTATTCAAGCACCTGTAGGACGGGAGTGTCTTGGTCGAATTATAAATGTTGTAGGAGAGCCTGTTGATGAGGCTGGTCCAATAGGGGCATCAAAGTCATATGATATTCACAAAGAGGCACCTAGTTTTGAATCTCAATCTACAAAACTTGAACCGTTTTATACTGGAATTAAGGTTATTGACCTTTTAGCTCCATATAGAAAAGGTGGAAAAATTGGTCTCTTTGGTGGTGCAGGTGTTGGTAAAACAGTTTTAATTATGGAACTTATCAACAATATTGCTACTCAACATGGAGGCTTTTCGGTTTTTGCCGGTGTTGGAGAAAGAACAAGGGAAGGTAACGACCTCTACCATGAGATGAAAGACTCTGGAGTTATTGATAAAACGGCTCTTGTATATGGACAAATGAATGAGCCACCAGGCGCAAGAGCTAGAGTAGCTCTAACTGGCCTATCAATCGCGGAGTATTTTAGAGATGAAGAAAAGCAAGATGTTCTATTCTTTGTTGATAATATTTTTAGATTTACTCAAGCTGGTTCAGAAGTTTCTGCGCTACTTGGACGTATTCCATCTGCGGTTGGATACCAACCGACGTTAGCGACTGAAATGGGAGCGATGCAAGAGAGGATTACCTCTACTTCTGAGGGCTCGATTACGTCTATCCAGGCTGTTTATGTACCTGCGGATGACTATACTGACCCTGCTCCTGCTACAACCTTTGCTCACCTCGATACTACAACAGAACTCTCAAGATCAATTGCTGAGTTGGGTATTTACCCAGCCGTCGACCCTCTATCGTCATCATCAACGATCCTTTCACCTGAGATTTTAGGAGATGAGCACTACGATACAGCAAGGGCCGTTCAGTCAACTCTTCAGAAGTACAAAGAGCTTCAGGATATTATTGCTATTTTAGGTATGGACGAGCTTTCGGAAATTGATAAAGTAACTGTTTTTAGAGCTAGAAAAATCCAAAAATTTCTATCTCAACCTTTCTTTGTCGCTGAGCAATTCACTGGGATAAAAGGTCAGTTTGTTGATATTAAGGATACAATTTCAGGTTTTAAGGCAATTCTTGAAGGTAAATGTGACGATATTCCTGAGCAAGCTTTTTACTTAGTTGGAAGCCTTGAAATGGTTTATGCAAAAGCAGAAGAGATTAAAAACAGTTAATAATTGAGGAAGATATGGAAAACTATTTCGTTGATATTCTAACACCTGATAAAGTTGTTGCTAAAGATGTACCTGTTAAGGATATTTCAGTTTCAACAATAAAAGGTGAGGTAAATATTCTTGCGAATCATACTCACTTCATCACAAACCTTTTAACGGGTTTAATGACATTAAGATGTTCGGATAAGGACATGTATTTCACTGTTGAAAATGGGATCTGCAAGATTTTAGGTGACAAGATCACGATTCTATCCAGCACTTCATATGCTAAAGACGATATTGACTCGGAGAAAACTCAACTAGAGGTCTCAGAGATAAATGGCACTCTTAGCAAAACAGATCTTATGAGTGATGAAAAAATTGATGATCTTTACCAAAGACTTGAGGTGCTAAAAAGTCATCTTAAAATAAAGTCTCTTTAGAAAAAATTTGATTTATCTTGATAAGCCCTTCATGATTTTACTATGAAGGGCTTTTTTTTTATATCTATTTTCTTTGTAAGTAATTGGCCAATATATGCCAATGTCTTTACTAAGAATAATATAAAAATAAGTAAGTCTGTCTTAAAAGAAATCCATAACTCTAAAAAAGGTAAAGACTCTTCCTTAAATACAAAGGATTATAAAAGGTTTGTCCTACCTAAAGGAAAAAATGATTTACGTTGCTTTAAATTAAACAAGAAATTAAATGGTGCTGTGTTTTCACCAAGTAAAATATTTCCCCCAATATTTATTGAGAATAGCGATACCTTTTCTCTAAGTATTGACTCAAATACTTCTAATATTCAAATAGGTATTGATACAAAAAATTCCGGAATATTTTCCTTTTATACTAGCCTATTAGATAATAAAAAAAACTGTTTTAATATTCATATACCAAGCCAAAGTAACCATGATTTAGTCGTAGAGGTAGACGATAAAATTACTGGGGTGGAACTAGATAAAAGTTATAAAGAAAAAATTAGAAGAGATAATAATATTTTATTTACAGGTGTTCCCTTTGGAAATGTTACTCTGACTATAAACACCAAAGACAAGAAAAAAATAGATACAATTATCCACCTTCATGAAGGTATAACTCAAGTGATATCGGCTAAATTGGAAGTGTTACACAGAAAAAAAATTAAAGGTTATGAACTAAGGTTGATGGCGAATAAAAAACAAGAGTTAAGTTTTGAAAATCTTTTGGTAAATGATTTTTATTCAAGGAAGAAATTATCTATCAGGAATAAATTAATTTCCCTATCAGAAAAATTATCTCTAAAAGGTTTTAACCGAATAATTGAAATAAAAGATAGAAACAACTCATTTATCAGTTTTAATAAAAGTAGTCTTTTTTTCACTAAGATGCATAATGACTATTTAGATCACTTTTTATCGGTTAATAATTTTGATAGTAGAGAAGATATTTGCTTGGTTCATTACGGCATAAATAACAAAACAAAAGCAGTGAACTTTATTCATAGTAATGGTCGTCAAGAGTCAGAAATAGACTCCTTCTACTTAAATAAAGATGGATCTATTTCTAGTGATCTTAAAAAAAATTCTCATCAAATCGTAATTGTGGGTTATGTAAATGGTGTGATCGACTTCAGGTTTGATAATGAAACGACGACAAGGTTTGGTCAATCTTTATGTGCACTTGGGACATACTTGATAGAGAATTAAATAATACTACAAGATTTAAAAGTTGTTCCCTTTATCCATTCAGATGGTGGCTTTCTTTTAATTTCAGATAATTTTACCTTTCGGTAATACTTATTCGGAAGCTTTGTCGATGTAATATAAATTTGGCCTGGGGATAGGATTTTGCTTTTAGATTTAAAATGATTATTTTTTTTGAAGATATTTTCTTCTCTTAATTTAAGTATTTTCAATACTTTTTTTGGCCTTGTTTTACATCTGGAAATATAGAAATTTATATTTTTTATATTTTCCTGATCAATAAGTTTTTGGGGATAAATACTTTCTTGCAATGCAAAGTATTCCATTAAAAAATTTTTTGAAGCAAAACCAAATGATTTTCCAGAAGCATTATTAAGATAATCTATGTACGTAATAATTTCTTTGTTCAATTTTTCTTTAGTTTTAAAAAATGTCTTCAAACCACTGTTGTAAGCAATTATAGCTATCTCATCTGACTTCGTGATTCGGTAATTTTGTTTCAAAAGTTGGATGGCCGCAAGGGTCGATAAGTAAATGTTAAATCGTCCATCAACATATCTATTTTTTGGTAAAAGTTTTTTTCCTATCCATGGCATTATTTGCCAAGCGCCTCCAGCATTTACTTTCGATATCGCTTTTTCATTAAAACTTGATTCTAGAAAAGGTAGGGCAATCCATTGTTTTTTCGCCTGGGTTGTTTTAAATAAAAATGAAATTTCCTTTTGTACTCGTTTTAGTCTTCCTAGGCCACGCTCAATAATATCTTTTTGTCCTGTTTGGGTGCGCATGTTTTTTCTTAAATTATAAGTATTGTATTTTTTGTTTTTAAGTAGTTCACGTTTACACTTTTTGTTACATTTTTTTAGTTGGTTTTTTAATTGAGAGACATTACGTCTTAAGGCTCTGTTTTTAAGTATTTCATAAACAACGAGGTTCCTAGAGTTTTTTTTAAGTTTGCTGAAGTTTAATACTTTATAAATTAATCCAAGATCTAATTTGTCATGAATCAGAACGACTTCATCTGGATACTTAGTATAAATTCTTTTCCAGAACAATATCTCATCTCGATATTGTGAAGGGTACTTTTCTAAAGAAGCGATCATTCTTTTTGGGACTTCTTTTACCTCAAAAACAAGGCCATCAGTTTGTTCGGAAAAAAGAAAAGAAGATTCAGGAAACTCTTCAATTAAAGCGGGATTAAATGAATACGATGTTAAGGGAGTTACTATTAGTATTATAATTAATTTAATTAAATATGAATTTTTCATTTAAAAGCCTCAAGGGTTCTCTTGTAGGCAGTTTTTGTTATAAGTTCTGTGGTGCTTTTGTTTAAAGTAAAACTATTAGCGAAAAACATTTTATGATCATCTTCTTTTGGGTAAATATCGATGTACTCTACTCCGTTGTTGTAGTTTAACTTCTTTTCAATGATATTAAGAATTTTTTTTCGATGCAAGTTTGAAAGGTTCTCCTGTTTGCAATAACTGTTTATTGAGTCAAGTATATCTCTAGCAATTTTAGTTTGGTTCCTTGAAGTAATGATCTTTTTTTGAATCATTAAGTGTAGTGATTGAATGCATATTGCTGGTAAACCATAATTTGCAAGGCTTCCAATTTCCTTTTTGAATGAGTAAGGCGAATGTGTCCAGCTGGATATAATAAAGTCGCAATGGTGATCCACAGCTGCATGTGTACTAAGAGTTTCTCTTATTTCGCCATCTATAAAATAGTTTATTTCATTTGTTTGTGGATTTTTGAGTCTATATGGACAATAAATAGGTGGAGCGCTCATACTTGCACCGACTGATTCAGATATACTGAAGCCGGTATAGTAATTTGTATTGAGGTCATGTTTCGGATTGGGGTATTTATATTTAGAGAAAATGACTTTTCTTGATGTATCTAGCTGCGTAGCGACTATAAATAAGTCATTTGGCAAGGATTCGAACTGGTCTTTTTTTAAAATACTTTTATTTAAGTAATTAGTTAACCCTCGAGTTGAAAAAAATCCATTAGTTCTGACTAATAGTTGATAAACAAAAAATAGTTTTGGGGGCAAGAAAAAAGGAGCAGTTTGTTCATTGTTTCGATGGAAATCTAGGTTAAGTTTTAAAATATCATTATATTTTATTTTAGGTATATGTTTGTTTTTTTGCTGGATTTGTGAGGATGCAAACTCCATTGGGGATATCCCTGTGCTAAATATCGCCCCGATAAGAGCGCCTGCAGAAGATCCAACAAACGTTGTAATAGCGTCCTTGGGACATTCATTTATACTCTTTTTTCCCACCTTTAAGCCAATTTCTTCTAGCCCTAGCGCCACTCCTAAATGCCAGCTTGCTGCTTTAGTAAAACCGCCAGAGAGAACAAGTGCTGACTTTTTAAATGTGGAATATTTTGTCTTTGTAGGCATTGAATTGTTATTATCTTTTAATGCGACTTTAATTAGTAGGTAGGCAATTTATATAGGTTGGTTATGAGATTAATTTTATTTTTTATTTTAGTAGTTTTCCCTTTAAATCAAGCATTTTCGAATTTGCGAAATTGCTTAATTCTCCCTGTTGAGATGAACTCATACAGTTCTGATCAGGTATTTTCTGGTGTTGAGAAGTATTTAAAGAGATCCAATTGGTGCGTTTTTCAAAATTCATCACAGATCTATGACTTACTACGTCCATATGCTGAAAAAAAACTTAGTTATACACAAAACAGTTCAGTGATGAGATTGATTGCAGAAAAGACAAATTCTCAAAGCATTATTAAGATTGATGAACAAGGTGAAATATTTAGACTTAGAGTTTTTGACGGCACTAGTAATCCAGCGTTTGTGGCCAATTTCCAAAAGTCAAAAATAGAAAATTTAAATAATTTTTTTAAAGAAATAAAAAGCTCACTGGAATCATACTCTAAGCTCATTCCATATGATGGAAAAGTTCTTGGGAAAAATGGTAAAATTTTAACTATTTCATCTGGGAAAGAGTTTGGTTTCTTAAAGGGCACTAGTGTTAAGTTTGTAAAAAATATTAGTAGAAAAAATCATCCTCTTTATAATTTTGTTGTTGATTACAATTATGAAAAATTTTGTAATGGGGTAGTTCTCCAAAGTGATTTTAATATGTCGATTGTAGAAATACTAAACACTGAAGACCTCTCGTGTGCAGAAATTTCTAATGATACATTCGTAAAAAAAGAAAGATTTTCAGATAACTTTAGAAAAATAGGGATAATGAAAAGAAAGTCTCTTCCTGTTTTTTCTTTTGTTCCGGTACTATCTTTTTCTTCATCGGCTATCACGTTAAATAATAGTGGTAAAACAATAATCTCGGGATTTTCTACCTTTGTAGAGACATTAATAAGTGCAAGGTTAACAAAGAATTACTACCTACTGTCAGATATTAAATTTGGATTTAGTTCCTTGTCACAAGAAGAAGGCACTGCCAGTGATCAAAGTCCACTAAGCACAGATCTGTCTTTTGGTGCTAGATATCAGATTTTGGCCATTAGATTTACGAAGATAAACTTTGATTTGAGGGTAAAGTTTTTTAACATGCTCTTAAGCAGTGATTCTACTAGCTCAATTTCAAAGTTTAATCAATCTTCTCTTTATTTATCCTCGGAGGTTTTGCATCAGTTTAATAAAAATATAGAAGGAGTACTGGGAGTCGGTCTCGCTGTTTTGTCCTCAGAAGAAATTGAAAACACGGCTCTGGGAAATATTGAATCAGGAAATAGATATGGGTTTAAAATTGGTGCATGGTTAAGTAATGTATATAAATTTAAGATTTATACTGGGCTAGATATTAATACTATTAATATTAATTTCGCTGGTAAAAATAAAGACATTCAACTTACAGACCTGGCAATAAATGGTGCCTTGTCATTTCAATTTTAAATATGAAAAAAAACATGAATCAAATTATAGAACTTGAAAAACAAATTATAAGTCATAAAGAGTCTTATTATTTAGGCTCACCAACGATTCCTGATCACTTATATGATGAACTTGAGGACGAACTTAGGACCTTAAGTCCTGATAGTTATGTTTTAAATATGGTCGGCTCTACACCTGGTTTAAATCTACCGAAAATAAAACATGATAAAAAAATGTTAAGCCTAGAAAAGACCTACGAGCTTAAAGAGTTAATCTCCTGGATAAAGGGAGAGGAAGTTGTTTCAACAATAAAATTAGATGGTATCAGTTGCTCTCTTGTCTATAATAATGGAGAGCTCTCTGTCGCTAAGACAAGGGGGAATGGCTCCCTCGGCGAAGATATAACAGAAAAGGTTAAATGGATAAAATCAATTCCAAAAAAAATTGGAATTAAGGGCAAGGTCGAAGTAAGGGGTGAAATCCTTTGTCTTTTTAAGGACTTTGATAAATTAAAAATAAAAATGAAAAGTATTGGACTTGAAGAGCCGTCAAGCCCTCGAAATATTTCTGCTGGGCTGATATCTAGAAAAGATCATTTATTTCTTTGCTCACTCCTTACTTTTAAATCTTTTGATTTGATTTTTTATAATGATTTATTTTTAAAAGAAGAAGTTCAGAAAATAAAAATACTTAAAGATGAAGGTTTTTTACTGGCGGAATATGATATTCATCACACCTCTCTTAGTATTCAAAAAACAATTGATCGTGCAAGTGAATTAATGAACCAGGGCGAGTATCAGCTTGATGGGATTGTTTTTACTTATAATAAAATAGAAAAGCATGAAGAGCTTGGGGAAACGGCTCATCACCCTCGATATAAGATCGCTTATAAATTTAGAGGGGAATCAAAAGTAGCAAAGATTGAAAAGATTTTTTGGGATATATCAAGAAATGGTATTTATACTCCTGTTGCGATTATCGAGCCTACCGAGCTATCAGGGGCAATGATTTCTAGGGTAACATTACATAATTACGGTGTTGTTAGAGATCATAAAATAAAAATAGGCGATGAGATAAGATTAATAAGAAGCGGAGAAGTTATTCCAAAATTTCTAGGAGTAGAAAAAGAAGCGGAAGGATCATTAAGTTTTCCTAGGTGTTGTAAATATTGTAATGAAAAATTAACAATTGATGACATTAGAATAATTTGTCGTAATGAATCCTGTGTTGGGAAAATAAAAGGACAAATATTAAATTTTATTCAAAAAATAGGTATAGATGATCTAAGTGAAAAAAGATTAGATCAATTAATGGAAAACAAACTTGTATCGAAAATAGAGGATCTTTACACTCTTGATGTTGATAAGCTTATAGGCCTTGAAAAGGTTAAAGAAAAGCTTGCCTCTAAATTAATCAATTCAATATTAAACTCGAAGAAAGTAGACCTTGTGACATTTATGTCTTCATTGGGACTCACTGGTGGCGCATTAAATAAAAATGAAAAAATAATAAACTCTGGGTTTAATTCAATTGAGAAAATAATAAACTTAAGTGTTGATGAGTTGGTTGAAGTTGATGGCTTTGCTAAAAAGTCAGCGAGTGATTATTTAATATCCCTTGAGAAAAAAAAGGATTTAATTAATAACCTTGTTTCGCTGGGTTTTGTTTTTTCTCGTGTTAAAGAGGTAGATAATAAAGACTCACTAGTTTTTGGAAAAAGGATTTGTATCACGGGCACTTTATCTAGAAAACGTTCCGATATTGAAAAAGAAATTAAAAGAAATGGTGGTGAGGCGGTAAAGTCGGTATCAACTAAGACTGACGTTCTCGTTTGTAATGATTCCTCTAGTTCTTCCTCTAAGATGAACAAAGCTAAGGAGCTTGGAGTAAAAATTATATCAGAGGAGGATTTGTTTAGATTATTTTAGGGGGACCAGATTAAAAAGGAATTTCGATGCTCAAGCTGCGGCCATACTCTAAATAAGTGGCAGGGAAAATGCCCCTCATGTTCTGATTGGAACAGTATATTTATTTTCAACGACAATACTTCGACTAATAACTTTGAATCTAAACTAAAAATCCCGGATAAAAAATACATCCATTACGAATTATCTAAGATTAAAACTTCATTTTCTGCGTTTGATAAAACTTTAGGAGGAGGAATCGTTAAGGGTTCTTTAGTTCTTTTAACTGGTGACCCGGGGGCAGGGAAATCAACATTAATTTCACAGGCAGTGTGTGACCTGAAAAAAAAGGTATTTTATTTTTCCGGAGAAGAAACAAGTGGACAAATCCTAGAAAGGTTTAAAAGATTAAATTTGAACCATGATAATATTGATATTTTTCATGAAAGAAATATTTCAACAATTGGTAAGTATTTATATAAATATAAACCAGACATAGTAATAATTGATTCAATACAGACATCCCAGTTTGGTGAAGACTTAAAACCAGGATCGGTTAATACAATAAAAGAAGTCGTAAATGAGCTTCTCGTTTTCTCAAAAAGCCTAAATATATCAATCATTATTATTGGTCATGTAACGAAGGGAGGTGATTTTTCGGGGCCAAAACTATTAGAGCATATGGTTGATATTTATTTAACACTTACTCTAGATAAAAAGTATGGCACGAAGAAATTAGTAGCAGAGAAAAATAGATTTGGTTTAGTTGGAAATCCCGCCTTTTTCAGCATGACAGAAAGAGGATTAGTGAAAGCACCATTTCCAGGTGAATATGTGTTTGAAAAAAGTGAATTGTTACCGCGTGGCTCAGTATTATCATTTTTTTCTTTTGGCCCTCGATATGGGACGTTTTTAGTAAATGTTATGCTTTATGAACAATTTGAAAAAATTGGAAAGAGGGTCGTTGAGAACTTCAACCTTAACAGATTACATAGTATATGCGCACAAGCTGAAAGCGTATTTAAAATTAATTTAAAAAAGTATGATATTTTTGTTGAGCTCCCTGATATTATCGATAAGAACCAACGCCAAGTTGAAGTGGGTGTGGTTGTAGGTATTTTAGGCTGTTATTTTAAGAAACAATTTATGAATACAGATATTTTTTATGGGCAAACAACTTTATCAAACAGGGTTGTTGAAAATAATCATCAAAATGAAATATCTAAATGTATAAAAGAAGGAGATAAGATTTTTGGTCCATCTGAAAAAATCGAACCATTTAGAATTTCCAACATCAAAGATTTAAAGACTGTATTCGAAGTTTAATTGTATATCTTTGCTTGATTTTTTTTCCATGTATTTTTCTTTTTTAAAAAATATTTTGAATCAACTGGAGAAAATGTGCTTTCTATTGTTGATGAATTTTTAACTGAATTCATATCAATGAGATTCATGCCAACTGCCGCAGCTAATATTGCGCCAAATGCAGTTGTCTCGATAACAGAGGGTCTCTCTACGATAAGGTTTGAAAATGATGCTTGCAAGGTATTTAATAGGTTATTTACCACTGCACCGCCATCAACTCGTAGTTTATTGATCTCTAGTTGAGTATCTTTTTCCATTGCTTTAATTAGGTCATCAATCGTAAGTGCAATGCTTTCTAAGCATGATAATGATATGTGATATTTACTTGTATCCCTTGAAATACCAAGGATTGAAGCGAGTGCTTCAGGTTTCCAATGTGGACTTCCAATACCTGTAAAATAGGGATAGAAACATAGGTTCTCCATACCTTCAAAATTACTTATTTTTTTTGAGAACTCTTCGATCTCACTAGCAGAATTAAAAATGTTTAAATTGTCACGTAACCACTGGACAGCAGCTCCGGCGATATAACTACTTCCTTCGATCGCATAACAAGGCTTTCCTTGATGTTTAAAGGCAACAGTTGTTAAAAGGCCATTTTTTGAATATTTAATATTTTTTCCAGTGTTGATTAGTGCAAATGCTCCCGTTCCGTAGGTGCATTTTAAATCACCAGCCTCTATACCACCCTGGCCAAATAGTGCGGATTGCTGGTCGCCTAATATTCCTGTGATGGGTATGCCATCAGGTAAAAAATCAACATTCTTAGTTTTTCCAAAAAGAGAAAAACTTTCTTTGATGCTAGGTAAGCTACTCATTGGAACTTCGAATAAATCGCATAGTTCTTGGGACCACTCACAGTTCGAAATGTCCATCAATAGCGTCCTGGAGGCATTTGATGGTTCTGTGACATGTGATTGATTTGCTGTTAGGCGATAAGTTAAAAAGCTATCGATTGTTCCAAAAAGACAATCTTTTTTTTCTAATTGTTCTTTTACTTTATTGGAATTTTTTATAAGCCAATTAATTTTAGTTCCAGAAAAATAGGGGTCTAAAGTGAGGCCAGTTTTTTCTTTGATAAAATCTTCTCTATTTTGTTTTTTTAGTTGTTCACAGTAATCAATAGTTCTGCGGTCTTGCCAAACAATCGCATTCTCAATAGGGGCTCCACTCTTGGTAAAAGCTGAAATAGTTTCTCTTTGGTTGGTAATTCCGATGCATTGAATTTCACTAGGTTTTATTTTAGCTTTTTTTATTGCGGATAACGTAGATATTTTTACTGACTCCCAAATATCATCTAGGTTGTGCTCTACGATTCCTGGTTCCGGTAAAACTTGCTTAAACTCGGTGTTAGATTTAGAGACTATTTTAAAACTTTTAGAGTCAACAACCATAGAAGTTGAACCAGTAGTTCCCTGGTCTATTGCTAGTATATACATATAATTCTCCCTTTATCTAAATTGAAGACCTTCGGCTTTTGGACTAATTATTAATTTTATCGCTGCTCGCCACTCTTTTTCAATTCCCTTTGATGTTGAAACTAAGAAAAAGCGACTTATGAAAAATACAATAGCAAAAAGTAAAACAAACTCAACCAATGATTGGCCTTTCTTGTTTCTTAAAAATTTTTTATCTTCTTGTTCCATGATAAAATATTAGAATGTTGAAAAGCTCAAAAAATAAATTAATTCTCGCCCTTCTTGTTGTTAGTATGGGTATTTTATCATTTGCCAATAAGTCTGGGGAAAAGGGGAAAAACTTTTCTCTACAAAACTCCAAAGTAAATAAAATCAAGAGTGACTTTTTATCTAGAGAAGAGTTTTTAACTAAAAAGCTTTTGATTATTAACTTTTGGGCATCATGGTGTGTTCCTTGCTTGACCGAAATACCTAGTCTCAATCGATTGTATGAATTAAAAAAAGAACAGGGCCTTTATATTGTTGGAATTAATTCTGACTACGAAAATCAAAAAAAACTAATTCAAAAAACTAAAAAAAAGTATAATATTACCTTTCCTCTTATAGCGGACAAGAGAGGGGAATTATTAGATGCATTTTCTGTCTCAGGACTACCTACGACTTTTCTTGTTAAGGACGGTAAAATTATAAAGACTTTAAAGGGTGAGTTTAATTTTAATTCCTCGAAGTTTATTAATAAGTTAAACAATATTCTAAAAAAATAATCGCTATAACCTCAAGTAATCAAGATAGCCTTTGGGCCAAAAAGCGAGATTCTCATCCCAATTGTAGAGAACTTCATCAAGTGAATTACAGCTCCAAAAAGTAAATCTAGATTTTTTTCCTACTTGTAAAGACCCTTGCTTACCTAAACCGAGAGATGATGCTGCATTTATTGTTATTGATGCCCAGGTTTCTGCGGAATTCATCTTGTAGTTGGGAGCAGAAAGGCATGCAATTTTTTTTAAATCAAATTGATGACAGCTACCAGGATTATAATCAGAGGCAATACTAACTTTTACTCCCTCATCTAAAAGAGCTCTTGCGTTACATTGTTTTTTACCAAGAAAGTAACCAGTGCCGGGGAGGAGTGTCGCAACCGTTTTTGATTTTGCTAAGCTTTTTATTCCGTTACTGCTAATCGCAAGTAAGTGGTCTGCGCTTAGTGCGCCAAGTTTAGATGCTAAAGAAGCACCTTCAAGATTGATAAATTCGTCGGCATGAATTTTAAGTGGAATGTTGAAGTTAGATGCTTTTTTGCTTAAGAGCCTGACATCTTTTTCTGTAAAGTATCCATCCTCTAAAAAAATATCGACAGCGTCGATAATATTTTTGGGAGCTAATGCTTCAAGTGCTGGTAAAACGACTTTCTCCATATATAAACTGGATGATTCGTAATTTTGAGGAATAGCGTGAGCCGCCATAAATGTATTAAATATTTGAACTTTACCTTGGAACTTGTTTTTTAAATCAAAAATGATTTCACTAAGTTCGATTTCTTTTTTTAAGTTTAGGCCGTAACCAGACTTAACTTCAATGGTACCAACTCCAAGAGAGTGCATCTTTTCTATTCTTGCGCATGCTACATTAAAGAGTTCATCTCTTGTTGAACTATTGGTTTGTTCCATAGTATGAAGAATTCCACCACCTTTTTTGGCAATATCCTCATAGCTTGCACCATCAAGTCTCATCGTATATTCGAAAGCACGATTTCCTCCAAAGACTAGGTGAGTATGTGAGTCGATAAGTTCAGGAGTAACACAGAGTTTTTTACATTCAATGATCTGAGCGTCAGGTTGAATTTTTGAAATTGTTACAAAGTCGTCAATTTCTTTTATTAAACCATTTTCACAAAGAATTGATTTATTCTTTAGAATAGACTTCTCTTTAGGTTTTAAAAAACGCCCATCTTTTTGATGGGCGCCTTTTAATGTCAGAATTTCTCTACAATCTTTTAAGATTATTTTCATGTATTTATTCCAAGGCTTGGAAATTTAATATTTGTTTTAGGAGCTTCATTTACAGCTATTTCATAACCGGCATCTGCATGTCTAACAACGCCCATGCCAGGATCAACATTAAGGGTTAACTCTATTCTTTTATTCATTTGCTCTGAACCGTCACAACAGATAACCATGCCGGAATGCTGGGAGTAACCCATTCCAACTCCACCTCCATGGTGAAAACTAGTCCACGATGCACCATTTGTTGTGTTAAGCATAAGGTTTAGTAACGGCCAATCACTTACAGCATCAGTTCCGTCTTTCATTCCTTCTGTCTCTCTATTAGGGGAGGCAACGGATCCACAATCTAAGTGGTCTCTTCCTATAACGATAGGAGCTTTAACCTTTCCTTCTCTAACTAATTTGTTGAAAAGTTTTCCGACTTCGGCTCTTTCTCCATATTTCAGCCAGCAAATTCTAGATGGTAGCCCTTGGAATGCGACCATCTCACCAGCTTTTTTTAACCAATTGAGGAGCTTTTTCTTCTCAGGGTATAGCTGCATGATAGCTTCATCAGTGACTTTTATATCCTCAGGGTCTCCGGAAAGTGCAATCCACCGAAATGGCCCATATCCTTCACAGAACAATGGCCTTATGTATGCTGGTACGAACCCTGGAAAGTCAAATGCATTTTCTAATCCAGCAAGCCGAGCGCCTTCTCTTAAATTGTTTCCATAATCAAAAACATGTGAACCATTTTTTTGAAAGCCAAGCATTGATTCTACGTGAGCTTTCATCGTTTTCATGGAAAGTTCTTCGTATTTTTTTGGTTTATTCAGTCGCAAGTTATTTATTTCATCTTGTGACATATTATGTGGAACATACCCGTTAATTGGGTCGTGTGCAGAGGTTTGATCAGTAACTAGGTCAGGCTTAATGCCCTTGTCGAGAACATATTTAAAAAAATCGGCAGCATTTGCTTTTACAGCAATACTAACGGTTTCTTTTCTCTCTTTTGCTTCTGAGGCTCTTCTTATTGCCGAGTCAAAGTCTTCATAATATTCATCAAGGTATTTTGTATCAAGTCTCTTTTGAATTCTCTCCTTGGAAACATCACAACCTAGAAAAACACCATTTGCCATTTTAACTGCTAAAGGTTGAGCGCCACCCATTCCTCCGAGACCTGCTGTTAGAACAAGTTTTCCTGTAAGGTCTGAGCCTGCTCCGTAATGCTTTTCTGCTGCGGCCATAAAGGTTTCATATGTTCCTTGAAGGATGCCTTGCGTGCCTATGTAGATCCATGACCCTGCTGTCATTTGACCATACATCATTTTCCCTTCTTCTTTGAGTTTATTGAAATGATCCCAGGTTCCCCACTTGGGAACTAGATTGCTATTTGCAATTAAAACTCTTGGGCCGTCTTCGCGTGATGGAAAAACTGCAACAGGCTTTCCCGATTGAATTAAAAGTGTTTCATTGTTATCCAAGTTTTTTAACGCAGAAATGATATCACTTAATGCTTTTGGGTTTCTGGCAGCTTGTCCATTGCCGCCATATACAATTAGCTCATCACGGTCTTCCGCGACTTCCGGGTGAAGGTTATTTAAAAGGCAACGAAGAGCGGCTTCTTGGTGCCATCCCTTCGTTGTAAGTTTATTTCCTGTCGGTGGTAAAGGTATTTCAAAATTTATCATTAATGAAGTTCTCCTATTCTTTCTTCAACCAATAGAGTTAGTTCTTCTTTTGAAATTAGTTCGTAGATATTTTTGATATCTTCAGACAAAACTCGGTCTTCGGTTAAAGGTTTTACTTTCTTTCTCACATGCTGATGTACAAGTTCAACAGCTCTTGAGCCCCTTAAAGGTCGCTGAAATTCAAGGGCCTGACAAGCACACAGTAACTCAATTGCGAGACAATTCTTTGTGTTTTCAATGACGGTTTGAAGTTTTAAGCCAGCAGTTACGCCCATAGAAACATGATCTTCTTTGTCCGTACTTGTTGGAATGGAGTCTACTGATGCCGGGTGGCATAAGTACTTATTTTCAGAAGCAAGAGCAGCAGCAGTAACATGAGCAATCATTAGGCCAGAGTTTAGGCCACTTGATTCGATTAAAAATGCGGGAAGGTCTGAAAAGGTTGGGTTCATCATTTTTTCAATTCTTCTTTCGCTAATATTAGCAATTTCCGAAACACCCATTGCTAAGTAGTCCATGGATAACGCCAAAGCTTCCCCGTGAAAATTGCCTCCGCTAACAACTTTTTTTTCATCAACAAAAACAAGAGGGTTATCTGTCACGGAGTTTAGTTCAATATTTAAAACTTCTTCGGCATGGTTTATTGTTTGCCTTATGGCGCCATGAACTTGTGGGACACAGCGAAGAGAGTAGGGGTCTTGGACTTTATTACAACCTAAGTGTGACTCCGTAATTTCAGAATCTTCTAATATTTTATTTAGATTCTTTACGCATTCAACCTGTCCAGGATGGGGCTTAAGGCGGGTGATACTTTGATCATATGCTTTTTTACTTCCCTTTACTGACTCCAATGTAATTGCCGTAGTAATGTCTGCAAGCTTGATTACTTTTCTTGCTTCTATTAAAGCAAGAGACTCCAAAGCCGCCATAACAGCAGTTCCGTTAATGAGTGATAGTCCGTCTTTTGCTCCAAGGGTACAAGGGGTTAAATTAAGTTTTTTGATTACATCAGATGATTTTTCTATAGAACCTTGAAATTCAACTTCTCCTTCTCCAATTAAGCAAAGAGCAATGTGACTTAGTGGAGCGAGGTCTCCAGATGCACCAACAGAACCTTTCTCTGGAACACGAGGGGTAATCTCGAGGTTGATGAAGTTTAATAACATTTCAACTAAGTAAGGGTTGATTCCAGAGAACCCAGAGCACAAGCAATTTGCTCTAATGAGCATAGCTGCTCTTGTTATATCTTTAGAAAAAAAGTTTCCAACGCCCGTGCAGTGTGAGCGAATTAAATTGTACTGAAGCTTTGACAGATCTTCTTTGTTTATTCGCTTGTCAGCGAGTGCACCAAAGCCAGTGTTAATCCCATAGACAGCTTCGCCAGACTCAACGATTTCTTTAACGTAGTCGTTGGCTTGAATCATCTTTTCTTTTGCTTTTGGGCAAATGCCAACCTTGATTTTTTTAGGAAGGTTAATAGATTTAATATTATTAATAGTAAGTTCTCTTCCGTTAAGAATAAGATTGTTCATATTTACCTCAATTTATTGATTTGCTTTTGATATGAATTACTTTTGAAGATAAATGTACCTGCAACTAAATTGTTTGCTCCTGCTTTTTTCACTTGTTTGCCTGTTGTTTCATTTATTCCACCGTCAATTTGTATTGCATAGTTGAGGCTTTGAGAGGATTTGAAATCTTTTAAATAAGTAATCTTATCCAAACTACTTTCCATAAAACTTTGGCCGCCAAAGCCAGGCTCAACACTCATAACAAGAACAAGGTCCACTAGTTCTAAAATTTCCGGAGACAAGGACTTAACGGGAGTGCCTGGTTTAATAGAGATACCGACGCTTAGAAAATTTTTCTTAGCCTTTTTAATAATTTCAATTGGGTTTTTTGTTGTCTCTAGGTGAAAAGTAAAATTATGTAGTCCAGTATCTTTTAGCGAATCAATGTAGAAGTCGGGGTTTGAAACCATGAAGTGAGCATCACATGGGTTTACACTTAGTTGGCAAATCTTTTTTATTATCTCATGCCCAAAGGTTAAGTTCGGAACAAAATGCCCATCCATAATATCTAAGTGTAACCAGATATTTTCAATTTTATTTAGTTCCGTTATTTCGGACCTAAGATTAAGAAAGTCACTTGCAAGTAAAGATGGAGAAACAATCATTTTTCTACCTGGTCCTTTTCAAATTTATATCCATTGAGAAAGCTTGTGGCGCTCATTATTGGCTTTCCTGGAGGTTGAATATCTAAAAGCTCAATGGTTGCATCGAGGCAGTCAATGTAGATTTCTTTAGATGTTATTTTTATTTTACCCGGACTGGGTTTAGTACTGGAATGAATCTTTATGTTTTTAAATTTATAAGCAATGGATCCGATCTCAAAAAAAGTGCCCGGCCAAATATAGAATGCTTTTGTTTTATTTAAAATTTCGATGGCATTTTCTAAAAATGTAATTAAGCCGTCAGTTTTTTTTATCAGTGGAGCAAAAGTAACTTCGTTTTCCTTTTGTGAATAAAAGGAAGCTTTGTTTGTTGCAATTTGATTCATAAAATCAATAAGGGCACTGGCGGATAAATTACTGAGTTTTTCGGAGAGGGTTTTATAATTATCATCAGCAGATATTTTTTGACTCTCAAAATGACCGATATCACCGGCATCCATTTTTTTAACCATCTTTTGAATGCTCACTCCAGTTGATTGGTCACCATTTAAGAGAGCGTAATGTATAGGGGAGCTTCCTCGGTACTTTGGTAGAATACTTGTGTGAATGTTAAAGCAGCCTACTTTTGGAAGGTCCAGTATCCTTTGAGATAAAAAGTGAGAGAATGCGAGCACGATGAATATATCTGGCTTCTCTTCTTCGCAGTACTTTATAAATTTCTCGTCTTTATTAATACTATCATTTTGAAAAATTTTGATATTATTTTTTTTTGCATATTCGACTGTTGCTGGGCTTTGAATTTTTTTACCACGGCCGTTGGGTTTATCAGGTGAGCCACAAACTGCAGAAAGCTCAATGTATTCACTATTAAATAACGCCTTAAGTGCAGGTAGTGAGAATGTGGGGTTTCCTAAAAATATAGTTTTTAATTTTTTCATTTCTTTTTTAAGAATTTTTTTGTGACAAGCATTTTTTTCATGGGTGATAGTTTTTCAATGAAAACAATACCATTTAAATGGTCTAATTCATGTTGTAAGCAAATTGACTCTAAACCTTCAGCCTCGAGTGTGTGCATCTCACCTTCACTGTCTTGATACTCAAACGTAATCTTTTCGAATCTTTTGACCTCTTCGTAAACGCCCGGCACACTTAGGCAACCTTCCTCATAAAGAACCTCGCCAGAGGATTTAATTATTCTTGGATTAATATACACCCTAGGATTAAGGTTTACATTTTTATAAACGGGGTCACCTTCGGGTTGTTCTATCTCTTCACGCTCAAAGTTTGTATCAGAGACAAAGAACCTTAGACTTTTGCCTACCTGTGGCGCGGCAAGTCCAATACCAGGAGCATCATACATTGTATTTAGCATATCTATAATCAAACTTTTGAGTTCGTCGTTAAAGTTTGTCACAGGTTTTGCAATGACTTTTAAAACAGGCGCAGGGTATGTGAAAATTTTCAGCTTATTTCCAGGGTATTCCTCAGAACTAAATAGATTTTTTAAGTCAGTTTTCATGACCTCTTACTAGCACATTGGTGCGCTGCATGTCCATTTGGATTAAGTTCTTATGTTAAGCATTTTTTCTTTTATAAAGATTGAGTAGAAGTATAAGAGTTAATATTAACTGAATACCAAAAGTACTCATAGAGGGGTTTAATTTCAGTGATTTACCCAGTTCCAAGAAGTAACCCTCAATGAGCCAAAAGATGATAACGAAAACAAAGCTTCCACCAGCAATTAAGCCAGTAGAACTTGATCTTTTATTGGGCGTAAATAAAGCACCTAATCCCAAGAGAGTAAATATTAAACAGTTGACCGTATTAGAAAAAATGGAAAGGTAAATTATTTTATACTTAACCCCATTTAGCCCCGACTTCTCAAGGTTGTTTGTGTAGCTGATAAGCTTTTTAATATTTAATGTGGTTATGTCTTGTTCAAACTTTTTTAGGTTGTCCAAGGTAAGGCCTATTGAAACTTTTTGTTTTAAGTGTAACTGCATTTTTGGTGCAGACCTTAGGTCTAGTGATTTCGACTCGATTAAGCCCTGTCCATTCCAACCGTCTTTAAAATTAATGCTTTTTAATTTACTATAATTTTTTAAAATAGACTTATTGCTAACTTTGTAAATAGTTGGGTTGTTAATTCGCTTTAGGTCTTGATCAAATGATTGATATTTTATGAAGTGGCCATCTTTTTTGATCCACATTTTACCATTTGTAATTTTCGATGAAAGTAAACCGTCAGCCTCGAGGTTTCGGAATTTGTCACCCAGGTTAGGAATTAGCTCATTTTTTAGATTTAATGAATATGGTTTGATGAATCCGCCTAAAGTAAATTGAAATGAGGCGACAAGAATACTAAGGCTAAATATTTTTTTTATAATATCATAAGGAGTAATGCCAGTTGAGTATATTGCAACAAGTTGATTTGTTTTTATCAAATTGTTTGATGTGGTTAATGATGAGATTAAACAAGCGGTGGGTAATACCTTTAAAAGGGTTGAGGGAAAGATGAGAATTTGATTAACCAATACTTCTAGTGGACTTACGTTTGAACGCATAAAACCTGAGATTAAATTTCCAATAACAATTAAAAATGCAAGAGAGGTCGAGGAGATAACCAAAGCCTTTAGCCATTCGTTTTTAATAATTTTTTCAAGGATAATCATTTGGTTATTCTAAAAAATTCTATCAGTCTTGAAAAGACACTTAGAAAGGGGCGAAAGAATGTCTTAATTGCAGTATTTAAAACGATGCTTTTAGAAGAAAGGAGCACCAATCTTGGGCTAAAGGTATAGTATATTTTTATAAATTGGTATCCGATGGTGGTTTTTTGAATTTTTTGTTTAAACCTTCTTAGGGTGTAAACTTCTCTTGAGTCCTCTCCGAAGCAATATGTCGCAATATAGCATTTATTAGAGCTTAGGTTTATTTTTTTAAATGCTTTTTCAAATTCTTTAGTATTTCTTGCTGCACCTTTTTTCAGATATTTCCTTAAAATTTCTGAGTTTAGATATTGAAATTTAAAACCGGTTGAGAATTCTACAAATTTATCAAGACATCTTTCGCATTCACCCTGTAGTTTATCAGAGCGATCATATGCCTTAGCAAGGTCCCAATAAACCTGGCTGATTAGCATTATTTCATGGATGTTTTGATCTTTTTCAAAAAGTGAAGGGCGCAGGTTGGTTTCTGTAACGTCAAAATATTTTAATAATGCGTCGATATATTTGATATATGCTTTAACTGCGTTTGCGACGTCTTTTTTTTGATTGTACTCCCTTGCCAGCCTCAAGACGGTTAATCGATCAGCATACCTTTGTTGAATATGACGGCTTTTTTCAACCTCTTCTTCTTTGCTGTTTTTTTGATTTTCTATATCATCCATAAATATATTTTTGTGTTAAAACTTATAAGAAATAGCAAAAGAAGAGTTTTGATACTTTATTTGTGAGCTTATTTCTTCAACATTTGATGCGCTTAATGAAACTATAATTTTGGGTGTTACCCAGCTAAGTCCGATTCCTGATTGGCTAGTGTTGAGCTTTTTATCCCTACTACTACCAAGTCTTAAAAAGATATCACTAAAAGTTTTAAATTGTATTGCTCCCCCATATAAAAGGTCTCCAGAGAGATCTTCTTTCCAGTCCGTGCCGAAGTCGACCATGAGTGATATAAACTCTTCATATACAAATTGCGTTCCAACAATTAGGCGCGTGTCTATTTCACTAACTCTTTCTGGATTTTTAAGTACTGCCCCAAAGGTAAAGAACTCAGTTACAGCGTGCGAGACACCAATATCAAATGATGTCTTGTCTTCACCGTCAATAGGCCGATAGTTTCGATAAGTGATACCAATCGCGCTTTTGTCTGAAACAGGAGTGGCAAGACTGACATTTATATCCTCACCTGACTCGGTACTTCTATAGCTTATTGACCCACCAACAGGACCTTTAGAGTCAGAGGCAATAATTAACTTACCTTCATCTTTAATATTTGAAACGTCAGACGAAGACTTTTCTTGTTGGTAATATATTGCACCTATTTGATAAAAGGCCATTGGGGCAGGATTTAGCATCGTTGCTTCATCTAGTAAGACAGCGCCAACGCCAACGCCTGCTGATGATTGCATTCTTGTGGTTTGCTCAAAGTTACCACTTGCGGTAAAAGAATTTTTACTTAGAAATATTAAAAGACATATAATAAACGATTTATTTTTATTCATTTAGTTATTATAGTTTAAGAGCTTCATTCAACCAATGAGTTTAAGGTTATGTTTAAAATTATTAGTCTAGTTGTCCTACTTTCCTCTCTTTCCAGTTTCGGGCATGTGCCAAGATTTAAATTTCTTTTAGAGAACCCTCAGAATATAGAGCACGAAAGAGGTTATTTTAAAGGAAGTTTTAGCGTACTAAAAAAAAATGAGAGTTTACTTGGCTTGAGCGGAAGTAAATTTGAAAAAGCTTATGCTTTTGACCTTCTTTCAGTGATGCCAAGTGAAGACTTTCGATTGAAATTAAAAGATAAGAACGGTGATGATACATCTTTTGTAATTATTGATGATTTTTATGGCCGATGGATTAAAGCAGTTATTTCAAGTCTGGTTTTTAATAAAGGGGAAAAGTTATTAAAGCTTGCTGGAGTGGAAGTGACAGAGGACTTTGATCAGGAAATCGTGGACGTTTTGAGTAACTATATTACTGAGTCTCAAAAAGACGAGGAATCGGAGGAAAAAGGTGTATTAGAAAGTGAGACAGCCTTGTTAGATGTTTCAGGCGAAGAAAGCGATAACCTGGAAAATACTCCATTAACTCCTGAGGATGCTCTTTTAAAGAGATTTTACAAGAAAAACGAATCTGTTTCATTTCATTTATGCTCATTTGGCCCTTGTTATGAACTTAGTTTAAATGGAGTGTTGGTTCTTTTTGAGCGAAAGACTCTAAATATTAGGTATTTACAAATACAAACCCAAAGTGATGAAAATGAAGTTTTGCTAAATGTATCTTTTGATAATTTTCAAAAGATAGGGGGTCGCTATAATTTTCCAAAAAATATAATAATTGAAAGGTTAAACAAAAAATACTTAATTAAATTAGAAAGCTATTACTTATCTAGGAGATTACCTAAGTTAAGCGATCGAAAACTAGAGCCATTGTCGCTAGATCAAATATTTTCAATTTAATGTTTAAGTAACCTTCACTATTTTCCGATATACCTAAAAAATTAATAGTAAAAGGTATATAAAAATGAAAAATCTTATTCCTATTTCTTTCTTGCTCGGGCTTAGCTTTCCGGCTTTTTCGATTTCTTTGGGAGATATTGAAATTAAGGCTCCCGAGATTAAGTCTCCAAGAAGAAGAGGTCCTGCGGTAATTGAGAAAGAAAAGCCTGTAAGTGCTATTGGATCGAGTTCATGCAAATCATCGACTGCGATTTCAAAAGATTTTCTTAGTTTTTTATATCCTGGATTAGCTCAAAAAAGACCTAAATTTGATAAAAGAGGAAATGCTATCGTATTTGAAATGCCTCACCGCATATCATCCGAATGTTTTAATCCGGACTTTTTGATAACAAGAGTTAATGATGATATTTATAGCGGCGCCCAAGCCTTTCGCTTGGTAGTAAGCAATAGCGTCGATATTGATTCTTATTCTGGCGCAAATATGGACGAAAAAGTTCTTCGCTGTATGGTCGATAAGGGCGAACTTGTCAAAGAGAGTGACAAGTTTAAGCTTAAGGATCAAATTACTTACTTAACTCCAGAGCGATATTCTTCTAGTAAAGTTTTAAAAGGCTTAGACCCAACGAAACCGGCGCAACTTGTTTTTGGCTCTCCTGCTTCTCCAGGAAGTGGAGCTGTGAGCTTAAGTAACTCTTTTTGCTATACAGACCAAAACTTTTTCGAGACCCATTTAGTTTCGTCAGAAGAAGCTAGGAAAAACAACATTAAAAGAGTATGCCAAGGTAAAGATGTCAAGGAGCTTTACCAAGTGCTTGATGAGGATAAGGTTTTGCTTTTTAGTGAACCAGGAGTTTACAACATTCTGCGTGCGGCCCAAAAAGAGTTAGCAGAAAAAAAATACAAAGAAATTACATCCCTTGCTAATAAAATAGACGAAGCAGAGGAAGAAAGTGAAATTAAACGTTTAGGCAGAGTATATAGAGAAGAAATTAAAGAATTTCAAAAGGAATTTTTAATACCATTAATTAAAGAGTTGGGTAAATTAACGGAACTAAAAGACTCCGTTGATGATGAAAACAAAAAGGAAAGACTTGAGGAGGAGATTGTTCTAGTTAAAGAGATGATTGGTTTTTATGCTAATCCGGACAATGACTCAGACTTTCAAACAACAGAAATAGTTAAGAAACTTTTAAATGCTGGGGAAACTAGATCTGCAAATGAAATTGCAGAAGTGAAATTTCAATCAAAAAGATTATCCTCAGACTCGATTGACTCAAAATCAGATTTCAATGAGGCGTTGAAGGATGTTTCAAATGATACGAAGAAGTTTAAAGGAATATCCAGAGAGGGTAGACAAGATTACTTAGTAAAAAAAGGAAAGAAAAAATTATCACCAAAACTTAAGCGTGATATGTCAAAAATGAGTCGGGATAGAGATCGCTTATATCAATCAAGAATGAGCTATATCCAAAAACAGCTTTCTTATTGCCAAAGAACAGTCTGGGGCTTTGTAAAAAACCAAGTGAAGTGTAAAAATGCTCAAAAAAAATACCAGTCATGGATGAGACAGGCCTTATCTGAAAAACAAAAATACAACACGGCAATTGCCACTAAAAACAAGAAATACCAAATGTATTCACAAATGGAGTCAGATGCTAAAAAGTCCCAAAGCGACCCTTTGCTAGGAACGGGAAGTGACAGTCTTCTTAGTTCTGTTGATATGCTCGATAGAGCAGAGGGTTTTGATGAGTCTTCTTCATCAATGATTAATCCAGTATTTCCTCAAGTTTCAGGAGGGATGCCTGGAATGATGCCTGGAGGGATGCCTGGAATGATGCCTGGAATGATGCCTGGAATGATGCCCGGAATGATGCCTGGAATGATGCCCGGTTATAATACTAGCATGATGGGACCGACGCCTTACCCAATGATGCA
>Ga0233434_1000804_pt1 | contig 33659 bp, 33 predicted proteins | sample SI_122_August201_4_FD_182738 | JGI IMG/M metagenome (GOLD analysis project Ga0233434, IMG submission 182738) | Seawater microbial communities from Saanich Inlet, British Columbia, Canada - SI_122_August2016_120_MG | ecosystem: Environmental > Aquatic > Marine > Inlet | place: Canada: British...
CAGGTCTTTGAATATAATCAATTTTTCCACCAACCAAATAATCTTTCATTGACATTGTCTTTGCAACACCTGGATGGGATGAATCAGTTGTCCCATAGATTCCTTGTGAAGTTTTTTCTTTATCAAAAGAGTATGTTTCAGTGACATGTATTACTGCAACACCAACACCCTGATGATTTTGTATTAGTACATCACCTGCATCTTTCATTTTAGATGCAGTTTCTTTATCAACATCAAGTACAATTGGAATGGTCCAGGCTAAGTCATTTGCCAGTCTTCCTCTTGTTACAACACTTTCAAAGTCTTGTTGTCCCAAAAATCCCTCCAAAGGACTAAAAATTCCATCTGCAATGTTTTCAACATCATTTGCAAGATCTTCACTAATTGTAATTGAGAATAATCCAGTAGGATCAACTTTGGTAATTCTGTTAACTAGAATTCCACCATGTGGTTTAATCGAATTGTTTTCTGACATGCAAATCGACTTATTTATGCTCTATATGAAGGCCACACTCTTTGTTTCCTTCTTGTTCCCACCACCATCTTCCTGCTCGAAGATCTTCTCCTGGTTTTATTGCTCTAGTACAAGGTTCACAACCAATGCTAGGATAACCTTTGTCAAGAAGACTGTTGTATGGCAAATCATTCTTTTTGATATATTCTTGAATTTGTTCCCATGACCAATCAATTATAGGATTAATTTTTAGAATTCCACCATGGCCAGAATCTAATTGAAACATTGTAACCTCTTCTCTAGTTTTGGTCTGATCACGTCGTAATCCAGTAATCCAGCCATCCAAAGTACTCAACATTTTGTTCATTGGATGTACTTTACGAATTTCACAACACAATTTTCTATTCTCTACACTTTCATAGAAAAGATTTATTCCTTTTTCATTAACCATGTCTTCTACTTCTTTTGTATCAGGAAACAGTACTTCAATTGAAATATTGTATTTTTTTCTTAAAACATCCATAATATCATAAGTTTCTTGAGGCAGTCTCCCAGTATCTAATGTAAAGAATCTAAATTTTGGATTAATCTTTAACATGATATCCATTACTACTGCATCTTCTGCTCCAAAACTTGATGCCTTTGCTACTTTGGGATGGATATTCTCAGATACCCATTCAAGTGCCTCTTTGGTGGTCTTTATTTTAGAATTAAGGTCATCCACTTGTTCTTGTGTGAATTTTGTCACATAGTAAGTTGAAGTATTTGTTTTATATTGATTACCCGAAGTTTTATCCTAAATTATAAACAAGTGGATTTCAAAATAGAAAATATGAATGAAATATCATATGTTGTAGTTTTTCCAACGATATTTTCAAAAAATAAAATTCCTCAACTAATTTCAAATATCAAAAAAATTCTCAAGATAAAAAACCAACAATTCAAATCAGTCAAACGGGATAGTGATGTTATTTTGATTGATGCAAACGATCCAGTATTTGCATCAACAGCTATTAACTTACTTTTTGGTATTGAAAAAATTATTATTGCTAGACAGATAAAAAGTGATTTTCAAGATATTATTTCAGAGATTACATCAGTAAGTGGCAATTTACTCTTAAAAGGTGAAAAATTCCTAGTCAAAGTAGAAGGAATCTCAAAAGGTTTTCTTGTTAAAGACATAGAAATTGCTGCAACATCAAATATTATAGAAAAAAAATCAAATTTGGGAGCTCATCCTGGAACAGATGAAAATTATGATAAATTGTTATACACATATCTAACAAAAAATTATGCATACATCTCTATTTTCTCAGACAAAGGTAACGGTGGCATTCCATATCAATCACAAAATGAAAAAACAATTTGTGCAGTATATGATGAATTATCTGCAGTTTCCTGTTTTGAGACAATAAAACAAGGTTATGATACAAAAATCATAATTTGTTATAGACAAAAATCAGAACTGACGAACTTGGCTAAGATAATCAATCAAATTATTCCAAGATTGGTACAGGATAAAATTGAAGTAGAATTTTTTTATTTAAAAATAAAATCTGGTGGAATTAAAAATTACTTGATTTATGTAAATTCCATACTAGAGATAATGCTAAAACAGTCAAACAATCGTATATCATTAGCTTTATCACCATTAGTATTTTCTTCAAGTTTTATTGACAATTCATTAAAGAAGGTATTTGAAAAGAAGAAAATTCCAATTATTCCACTTACAGGTGTAGATATTAGCTTGTTTAATGAAGCAAAAGAAATAGGATTAGAAAGAAATATCAAAAAATTAGAAAAAATAGTTACAACAAATTCTGATGAAATACCTTCTTTTCTGAAAAAAGAAGTGGAATTAGCCATTAAAACAAAAAAAATAATTTCAATTAAAGTTGGACCAAATAATGTACATGATATTTTGGATTCTTTAGAGGAAAATCACTGAGAATTTAAACGGGCATATTTGGTTTCATGTTGTGCTCAAAATAGGGGAATTCATCTATCCATGGGGTAGCGGTCATTATTCTCGAATGATGAGACTAAATGCTGTCTTACAAGATCATATCAAAGAAGACTTGGACATTCATTTTTCAAGTAAAGATCATGTTATTGAAAAACTATTAAAAAAATTTCCAGATAAAAAAGAAAAAATTCATGAAATTTTGATGCCAACACCAATTGATGGAAAATTTGGTCCTAGTGTTTCAAAATCATTAATGAATATACTATTACCAATTGAAAATAATCCTTCATTGATAAGACAGATCATAAATTATTTGAGAGAAGAAAGAAAATTGTACAACAAAGAAAAGTTTGATTTGGTAATTAATGATGGAGATATGGGTTCAAATATTTTAGCAAAAAATAGAAATATTCCAAGTTTATTTGTGACAAATCAATTTAGGCCAAAATTATACAATTCAAGAACGTATCTATATCCATCACTAATTTTTATAGCAAAACAAATTTCTAAAGCATCAAAGATTTTAGTTGCAGATTCTCCTCCACCATATACAATGTGTGAATATAATTTAAATTTCATAAAAGAAGCAGAAGAAAAAGTAACTTACGTTGGACATTTTACAAATAGTAAACAAATCAAAAAAGGAGATGTATCAGATCTTGAAAAATTAGTTGTAAATAATGAATTTGGGTATTGGATGAGAACTGGAAACAAGTCAACTAATGATGGAACTGGTCAAAGATATGAAAAAGTATTTCATCAAGATAAAATGAAAAAAGAAAAAAGGATCATTTCACATGCAAGAAATGAACCAAACATTGATTGTGTAATTGGAAAAGATGGAGAAAAATATTCAATTTCAGATGCTTTGGAGAGAAAAATTGATTGGATACAAATTGATATTGGTTTTCTTTCAGAACAAGAAAAAGATACTATTTTGAATTTATGTAAGTATGCAGTTGTTAATGGTTCTCATACCGTAATGGGGGAGATAATGGGAGGTAAATCAAAGCCAATAATTGGAATTCCAATTTATGATGAGCATACAAATAACATTAGATGGGCTGAAGAAAAAAATCTAGGGGTTTTAGCCATAAAAACAGAGCAAGTCATACAAGCGATTTCTAAAATTAAAGAAAATTATGAGGAATTTAATGGAAATTTGAGTGATTTTTCAAAGAACTTCGTTCCTAATGGAGCAGAAAATTCAGCAAAAATTGCCGCTGAGATATTAGAAGAAAAGAGATAATAGATTATTTTGAGAATTCCGCTTATCTGGCACGCGGGATTTCGATGGGCGAACGGACCGAAAGGGATGATGAAAAAATCCGCGTGTCAGATTAATATCGATCAATTAAGAATGTGCGAACGCTTTTATGGAAAAAATTAAGCCAAATCAACAGTGCCTAACTGTCCCGAATGTGCAAATAGAGAGAAAAAGAAAATTCAAGCAAAATATGAGGAAGAGACACTTGAAGAAGATAGACATAGAGAAGATTTATTCAAATTATTTGACGAAATTGAAATTCCAATGAAGATGGATTCTGCTACAAAGCATTTCATTTGTAAGAGATGTGGATTATATGCAACGAGAGAACAAGTGTCAGACATTAGATACAAACTAAATCAAAGAGAAAGAACACGTGATGATAAACATGATGACTATTTAGAATGGTGGTCAAAAAGTAAAAAAGAAAAAGCAGAAAACTAGAGTAGATTTCCTATGGTAAAAAAGAAAGAAGATAGTATTCCAGAATGGGTTACTGATGAAATTCAAAATGCAAAATTTAAGAAACCTGAAGAGTTAAAACAATCAGGATATATTCTTGAATTTTATTATGATGATAACAAAATAGATGTACAATTGTATGATGGTGTAGAAGACGGGCGACATATTGTAACAATGGATGTAGCAAAAAATATCAAAATTGATGATTTGTTGAAGGGTGAAGTTTATGAATTTATTTTTGAACAACATAAAGCTCCACTAAGCAAAAAAGTTGCAGAGTTTTTAGAAAAAGAAAAAGAAATTGAAATGAAAGCAATCTATCAGTTTGAATTAAAATCTCTAGAATTGATGGATGTGGGCTCTAATGAGACTACAAATGATGATGCTGAAGAGTAAAATTAATACTATTTCTTTGAATCTGAGTTATTTTTGAAAGTTTTTCCTAATATAGGGTTAATAAAATATGGAAATGTATTTTTTGCCCACACTGCACCACGTACTACAGATGGAACAATGATTTCTAATCGTGGGGAGTTTGCTGCTTTTAAAATTGTATTTGCTACAGTTTTGGAACTGAGGGATGTTGGGGAATATTTTGGCATGTTTTCAAAAGAAGGATGATTGAAAAAGTCAGTTTTAACCATTATTGGACTAACAACAGTGATTCCAACCCCAGAATTTTTTAATTCATGTTTCAAACCTTCTGAAAACCCTAACATTGCAAATTTTGATGCACAATATGATGCAATTCCAGGTAAACCAAAGCTTGCAGCAACAGATGCAACATTTACTATATGACCAGATTTTTTCTTTAACATTATTGGAAGAAAATTTTTGATACAGTAAATCATTCCAAAATAATTAGTTTCCATTTGTGATTCTATCTCATCTATAGAGAGATCAGATACAGAACCATAAATTGCAAAACCAGCATTATTTATCAAAATATCAACAGAGCCAAATCTTTCTAAAACTGTTTTTGACATTTCTTTTACTTGGTCTTTGTTTGAAACATCACATTGACAAACAAGTATCGATGTATGAAATTTTTTTAGTTCATCTGCAACTAGTTCAAGTTTATCTTTTCTTCTTGCAACTAAAATAAGATCAGCACCTTTTTTTGCAAATTCTATTGCAGTTTGCTTACCAATTCCTGATGATGCACCAGTAATTAGAACAACTGTATTTTTAAAATCCACAAATCAAAAAGATTGTTTAAAGATAAAGTGGTTTCTATGTGGCCTGTGGTTTTGATATTTTACTTAAAGCCAATTTTACTAAAAGTAGCCATGTAATCACAATTGGGACATAATATGTTGCAATTCTCCAACCAATAACTGCATCCCAAGCAACAATTCCTTCAGAAATGTTAAAGTCAAAAGGATTCAAGTTATTCAAATACGCAATAATTCCAAATTCAGCTAAACCAGATCCGCCTATAGTTATTGGCAAGTTTCCAATTGCATTTGCACCCATTACTGCCATAATAGAATCAAATGCACTAATTACATACCCTGTTCCCATTGCAATAATCATAAATGAAATTCCATAAAATGACCAAGATACAATTGAAAATAGAAATGATACTGTAAAGATTTTTTTAGATTCAGGAGTTTTTAGATTTTCTCTACTCATTGTACATACTTCTTTCATCCAAGAATTTGTTTGATCAACATATTTGATACCTTTCTCTTTTCCAAATCTCTTTACAATATTTCCCAATACCATAGGAACTTGAAATGTATGTTTTGATGACAAAAAGAACATCACCATCCACAAAGATGTAATTATAATACTAGTAGCTAAAATGACAGTTGCAACTACATATGCTCCATTCATTAATGCAATAATTCCTGCCATCATAGCCAATAAACCACCAGCAAAGACTTCAGTTACAATATCCATAATTGCAATCCACATAGCTTTTGAAGGCTTTACTCCTTTTTTATGCAAATAATAAATTACAACAAATTCTGCTCCAATAAACATAGGAGTTGTAAATTTGATAAATTCACTGCCAACTCTAACACCTACTAACTTCCAAAAAGAATCAAAGCTGCCAAGATATTTTCTTGTAATATAAGCAAATTTAATTCCTTGAAGACCCAATTTTGCCATTATTGCAACTACTGCTCCAACAAATGGAAAAAGTCCAATTGCCAAGATATCTTCTAATTTTATGTCAAATTGAATAGCAATGATCAGTATAGGAATCAAAGTAACGGGTATAGCAACTAGTCTCCAGTTCATCTGATGGTTTTTTCGTGGGATCAAATATGAAAGTTAAGTAAAAATTTCATTCATCAGTAGTTTGATGTCTGAAATTAGGCGTAAAAACTTGATTTAATTGATATTATGTTGATTTTGTAGTTCCTCTTTAATCTCTAAAAATAACGAATCCAACATATCAAAATCTGAAAAATTTTTTTCTTGGAGTAATTTTACAACTAAATCTTTGAGATGATCTTCTTTTTGAAATGTAGATTGAATCATAAATAGTATGTAACTTTATCAGTTAAAGATCAGATGGTATTTTTGCATATTTTTTAATTCCAATTTGGTATTTTTTTGAAATCGAGACACAAAATCAAGCTAGTTTGAAATATAAGCAAATTAAGAATCAAAAAGGATTGAAAACGATTTTTGTCTCAGGTACTGCAGGTTCTGGAAAATCACTTCTTACATCAAAGTTACTTGAATATTACGCAAAAAATGGAGCGTTTGCAGCCGTCTTAAATTTAGATCCTGGTGTAGAAAGTATGCCATATACTTGTGATGTAGATGTTAGAGATCATGTGGATTATGTATCAATCATGCAACAATATGATCTTGGTCCAAATGGAGCACTAGTAATGGCAAATGATTTGATTGCATCAAAAATTGATGATATTCAAAATGAAGTAGACAAAGTGAATCCTGACTATCTAATTGTGGATACACCTGGTCAAATTGAATTATTTGCATATCGTTCTAGCGGACGTTTTATAGTAGAAAATTTATTATCCGAAGAAAAAACAAGTATCTTTCTTTTTGATGGTTCTCTAATAACATCACCAGTAAATTTTGTTTCAATTGCATTGTTAGCTACATCAATAAGATTACGTTTGAATTTACCAACAATTAATGTATTAACTAAAACAGACATTATTGCAACTAAACTAAAAGAGATATTGCAGTGGACAACAAGTTTGAGTACATTAGAAAATGCAATAGCAAAAGAATCAGATGGGGACACCTATACATTAACTACAAACATTTTACGTGGATTAAATCTAAGTGGGTTTGCACAAGGATTAATTCCAGTTTCAAACGTAACAGGAGATGGATTTGTAACTCTTGAAGGTGCTCTAAGTAGAATTCTTAACTTAGGTGAAGAGGTAGGAGAGTAGTGGTATCAAAGATTACTGTAAAAGCACCTTCATCTACTGCAAATTTAGGTCCAGGGTTTGATGTGTTTGGATTAGCAATAGATGCGTTTTATGATAATGTAACACTGACTAAGATAAAAAGTGGAATTACAATAGTTACAGATGATAAGGTTCCTACAAATCCTGAAAACAATACAGCTGGATTAGTTGTAAAAAATATGAAGAAAAAATTCAAAATTAAAGAAGGTATTGAAATAAAAATCATGAAAGGTGTTCCGCCAGGGTTTGGAATGGGAAGTAGTGCAGCATCAGCTGCTGCAACTGCAGTTGCATTTGATAAACTATTTGGATTAAAGCTTGATGGAAATTCATTAGTAGAATTTGCTGGATCTGGAGAGAAAGCAAGTGCTGGAACAATTCATTATGATAATGTTGCAGCTTCTGTCTTAGGAGGATTTGTTATTGTAAAGACTAATCCTTTAGATGTGATTAGAATAGAGCCTCCAGCAAATCTTAGAATGTGTGTTGCAGTACCAAAAATTATTGTTCCAAAAAAGAAGACAAAAGTTTCAAGAGGAATAATTCCAAAGAAAATCAAACTGACTGATAGTGTTTTGAATTTATCAAATGCATCAGTAATTGTTGCAGGATTTATGAAAAAAGATCCAGAATTGATTGGAAATTCAATTAAAGATGTGATAGTAGAGCCTGCAAGACAACATATGATACCAGGATTTGCCAAGGTTAAAGCAAATGCCCTAAAAGCAGGAGCGTTAGGTGTTACAATAAGTGGAGCAGGGCCTTCAGTGATAGCATTTTCAAAAAAATCTTCTGATTTAAAAAAAATTAGTTTGGCAATGTCAAGAGGATTTGCTGCTGCAAATACAAAATGTCAAACAATAATTTGTAAACCTAGTAAAGGGGCAGCAAATAAGAGAAAATAATTTCAGAGGAATATTTATGAAAAAAGCGGTCATTGTTTTTAGTGGAGGAGTAGATTCTGTTTGTGCAGTTTCATTTTTAAAATCAAAATATGAGTTGTATGGTATTACATTTTCATATGGACAAAAAGCAGATATGGAAATTGCTGCTGCAAAATCTTTTGCAAAAAAATTGGGATTAAAACAACACAAAATTATTGATATTGGTTTTATGAAAGATTTGTATGGTGATTCTAACGTTTTAACAAGCAAAAAAAGAAAAATTCCTAGTAAATTTGAATATTCAATTGTTGTTCCAATTAGAAATGCAGTGTTTCTTTCAATAGCATCAGCATGGGCATATACTCTCAATGCTTCATTAGTTGTATATGGTGCTCATACAGGAGATAAACACTATCCTGACTGTAGACCAATTTTTGCAAAAAAATTAGAATCTGCATTTAATCAAGGAGAAGTTGATGGAATTAATTCAAAATTACGAAAAAGCATCAAGATTTGGTCACCTTATCGTGAAGGATTATCAAAAAGTGATTTACTAAAATCAGGAATCAAAGTTTTAGGTGATTCTATCTTTAAAACTTGGAGTTGTTATTCAAATAAAAAATATCATTGTGGTGTTTGTGAATCTTGCAATAATAGAAAAATTGCATTTCAAAAAGCTAGAATTAAAGATAAAACAAAATATCTAAAATAATTTTCTAGTAACCGTTTTTGAGGAATTTTGTTAGAATAATACGTCTAATTCCAATATACCAAACTAAAAAGAAAATTCCTAGAATTCCTATAAACAGATAATTTTGTACTTCAGGAGCTAGTCCTTCAATTGAATCAGTAATTTCTCTAGAAACTAACAATGAAACTGCAATGACAATTACACATTCTATTGCATACCATGTCCAATGAGGCCAGGATTCCTTTGGAATGTGAATATTTGGATGTACTCCCACGTTAGTTATCAAAAATATAGATTATTTAATTTTTCAGTATTTCTAAAGAAAAGAGTCTGAGGCACGTTTTCTAATGAGTGTCATTATACTCTCTTTTCCTTCTTTATTTTCATAAATTCCTCTAAATGCTGATGAGGAAAGTGTTGCATCATTTCTAACACCACGCATTTTCATACATAGGTGTTCAGCATCTGCCAAAACTACCACACCCTTAACTCCTTGAGCAAATAATTCATCTGCAATATTTTTGGTTAGTCGTTCCTGAATTTGTAATCTCTTTGCATATTTTTCTACTAGTCTTACAAGTTTTGATATTCCAAAGACTCTGCCATTTGGAGAATAGGCAATGAGGATTTTTCCAAAAAATGGTAACATATGGTGTTCACACATTGAATAAAATTGAATATCTCGTGCAATTACAACATCAGAGTCTTCTGAGAATTGAACAGCCAACTCTGAATCAGAGTCATATCCACCAAAGATTTCTTTGTACATATTTGCAATTCGTTCAGGTGTCTCTCGTAATCCCTCACGGGTAGGATCCTCACCAACTTCAATTATTAATTCCCTAACGAGTTTTTTTACACGATCTTCATTCATGTTATGTTTTCACAGAATTTTTCTAGTATTTGAACCTAATCTGATTTTTGGGCTGGTAATAATCTACGGAGCTCCAATGAATTTATGTAATTGAGGAACAACCTTGACATCAATGTAATGTGGATATACAATATCGTATAAATTCAATAACAGATCCAATGATGGTTCAGCAATACCATATGTAGGTTGAATGATAAATCCACCAATGTCATTTTTAGAGATTTTAGTAAAAATTTGATTTACTAATTCTTGGAAATCATTTTCTTTAGTTTTAGAGCTGACTACAATTTTAATATAAGTTGTTTTATTTTCTTTTACAGAAGATTCAAGGCATTTCATGGTATGACCAATTAATTTTTCATAATGTTCAGAATCTATAAAATCAGAATCTTTTGTTTTGAATTCAATTTTAACAATATCAATAAACGGTAAAACATGATTGAATCTATCAATATCAAAACATGATGATTCAAGATATGTGGGAATTTTTTTATTTTGAATGTGTTTTGCAAGTTCTGCAACTGCTTGATGTTGAATTAAGGGATCACCACCTGTAAAATTCACTTTGTATGTTTGTTTTTTTAAATTAGAGTCAATTAGTTGATTTGCATCTTCAATTGAATATTCTGTTCCAGAATCAAGCGGTAATGATTCTTTTGTGTCACAATAAAAACAGGTGAAAGGACAGCCTGCAAGTCTTACAAAAAGAGTCTTTGTTCCATAAAGAATTCCTTCACCTTCAACTGATGTAAATATCTCAAATATTCTTACTTTCAAGTAATAATACTAATTTTTTTCATTATTTATTCAATGAGTTTCTAATGCATTACAGGTTCTTTTGTATAAAATAATCCAGAAATAAAGAACACTATACCTAAAATTCCAATAGTGCTTCCAACTAGTTCTATTTGATTTTGTAAGTTTCCTTCAATTGGAGCCCACAACCAAGCCATCAAAGCACCAACTATAATCATTGGAATTCCTACACCTACTGTAATTGCTTTAGATGCCATGCTCATGCTGTTTAGAAAATGTATATGAAGTTTATGATAATTTATTGGAATTTTTGTATGAATTTTCAGTTTATTGATTTAGATTAACAATGAGTTGTTTTGCAGAAATTATCTCATTTTGAGAATTATAACTAATCACATACAGTAGTGCATATGATCCATTAGGAAATGGAGTAACATTGTTGAGTGTAATACTATCACTAGTTGTAGATTTTATAGTATTTGGAGTGCAACTAACACATCCTATTTCATAATTTTTTGCCGCACTATCATGATTCCAAGTGATTTTAACAGTTGCAGAATTATTATTAGAATTTGAAACAGATGTTCTAACTGTATCAAGTGGTTCAGCAAATGCCTGATTACTAAAAATTACACCACTCATCAAGACTAACAATCCTAATAATGCTAAAGTTTTCAATCCTCTTCCTCCAAATCGTTTCTTAATTTAACTATATTTTGCAAGTCTTTTTTAGAGATTTCAACTACACCTAATCTTTCTAATCGTTTTACGGCTCTCCACATAGTAGTTCTAGGTTGAAGGAATTTCTTTCGTAGATCACTTTCAAATACTTGGCCTCCATTTACAGAGATAAATTTTATAATTTCCTTGTCATCTTCACGCATTTCAGGTCTAAAATTAAAAATTGTGTTAGGATCTACAGATTCAGACTGTTTTTCAGATGATGTAACAACTTGTGGTTGGGGTTTTGATTGTTTTTTCTTAATAGCAATAACTGCTCCAATTCCTGCTGTAATAATTGAGCCTGCAATTAATCCAATAGTCACAATATCAAATGTAGATTCAGGTTGATTTGTGGAAATTTCTGGAGTGATTCCAAAAATGTATTCAATGTTAGTAGGACCACTGAAAAGTTCTAATTTTATTTGCTCGTCAATTTGTTCCATATTATTTGGTAAAATATCCATTCCAACTATAACAGAGTTTTCTGGCATTAATAATGAAAAACTAGAAGGAGAGTCAAATGAAAAAGTCCAAACTCGTCCTTCTTTTGAAATTAAATCGTGAATATCATAATCAACTGAGATACTTGCAGAATTTAGAGTTTCAATTGTAGCTTTATCATCAATAATATCTCCAGATAACAAAGATCCATTTTCTCCAACTGCAACAAAATTATCAACTGATGGTCCAAAAAGTTCTAGTTCAAAATTTGATGAATCCACATCTATCTGAGAGAAAACATGTGTAGAACCATCAGAATTTATGGTAAGTTCAAGAGTTCGAGTAGAGCTGAATGAGGTCTGAAGAGGTATTGTTAATGCAACTACAATTAAGCCAGCCATTATCAAAGGTGTCTTAACCATTGTTTCAAGGATACCCTCAGTCCTTACAAAAAGCATTCCATCTTCTCGTAGAAACTCTTTCCTATGGATTGGTACGATTTGTGTATTCATTATATCAATACCTTAGATTCATGCTCTCCACTAGACCTTGGAATCTCTTGAATTCCTGAAAAAATTGAAGTCCTTTTTCAGTAATTTGAAAGACTCTGTTTCGGTCATTTTTGACTGACTCTACTAAGCCTGCTTCTACCAGTTTCTCACATTTGTCTAGTACTGCATAGTGAGAAAGGTTAGCCTTTCGAGAGATTGCAGATACAATGATTCCATCACGACCGCCGTCAGCGGTAACGTCTAAGATATCACCCATAATGCCCATTTCGGACCTGTATTGTTGTTTTGACATGCTATAGTATAGAATCAATTAGTTAATGAGGAACATTTTGAAACGTTATAGCGGAACACATAGCGGAACACCATTTCAGCTTGAAAAAATCCTTGATTTTTGACAAAAACGATGTGGGGAAGAAAATTTAGAAAAATTTCATGCCTAAAAAACTGATTAGAAAATTATAATTTTGAGGAAAAAATTCTGTTTTTCATATTTTTAGAAAAATAATGTTGTTTTGAGAGTTTTTTTGTTGTTTTCAATAAATTTTGCATATAAGGAACAGGACGATTCCTCGTTGTTCCTAATCTATCATTTTGACTCAAACTTGAATATGAAAAAATCCCAAAAAAGATCAATTGGAGTAATTACGATCCTTTTGATGCTTGGTACTTCACCACTATCTGTAACTTACGCGTTTGCAGACTTTGGAGATAATGACTCTGGTCTTCTAGAAAATACTCAAAGACCAAGAATGATTCTTACTGAAAAAGTGGTGGATGGAAAGTTGCAAATTCAACAATATTCTCTACCTGATGAATTTTCAGACGATGATATGCAAAGAATGGTATCATTTGAAGAAGAATCATCAAGCTGGGCATATGTGAATTACAAGGCACTTCAATCAGGAATAGTACTATTTGATGGAAAAGCATCAAAAATTGGAGAAGATCAACTAAAGATTTCTACTAATTTGCTAAAAGATAGTCAATTTGGGCTGGAATTGCCTGAAAATTCTCAAAATGAGAATCCTGAAAAGGAACTAAGCTACAAAGTCATTTTTTCTGGAAATATTGTAAATTCAGATTTTGAAAGTGAAAAGATCATTTACTTTGTAAACTCGATTTTGTTTCCTGAATTGGCTCAAAATATGAAATTTCTTGAATTTGGAGAAGATTTGGAAAAATCAGATTTTTCAAATGATGAATTGAGAAATTCCTACAGGTGAGAAAATCACCATTTTTTTCTTTTTTTTGACTAAAAATCATTCACAAGGTCAGCTTTGAGATCCATAGTAACTTTTTATTCCCATTTTAAAAAGAATATTATAAAATGTTTGACAAGTTCAAAAATGATGAGGGAGGAGAAATGGTAGAAGAAAGACCTGAAGAAAGTTCTAATGCAGAATCTGTAGAAACTCCAACTGAATCTAGTCAAATTGGTATTGGGGAATTAATGGGGAAACGTGCCAAGCTAGAGGAAGCAATTGATTATGTCGGTTTAATGATTAAGAATCTCAAAGACAAGAGAACTTTACTTGAAAAAGATATTGAAGAGGAATCAGTAGATATCAAAAATCTCAAAGAAAAACTTCAAAAGGTTAGTGAATACATTGATGAGGAAAACAGAGGAATTGCAGAGCTGGCAAATAAAAGAAAGCAAGTAGAATCAGAAGCTGATCAAGTAGGTGTAATCATCAATAGTTTACGAGACAAATTATCAAGTGTTGATAAAATTATTGATGATGAAGGTAGTAGAGTAAAGCAAATCAAAGAAGCAAGAGATTCTCTAGAAAGTTAGATTGTAAGCTAAGAGCTTTGAAAATACGAAATATGTCTAAAACAGGCTAAATTCTTCTAATTCCAATAACAGTTACAACTGGAATACCAACATACATTGCCAAATTCAATACAATTAATGAAATTCCATATCCCAAAACTGTACTTTCTGAATCCATATCAGTATAATTCAAAATTGACAGTGATGTTATCATTGGAGTAATTGCCAATTTTACCATCTCTTTGAAAACAGGATTTTCTCTTTCATAATCAGCAATGATTGGTGAGAATGAATAGTAAATTTCATTGAATGTATTCATGAAACTAGTTCCAGATTCTGTTTGTAATAGGGAATTATCTCGTAGTTCTCGTAATTGTTGAACTTGTGGTGCTAATTCTGAACCATAGGTTGCTGTAGCAATTAGACAGCCTCCACCTTCATTATTTGTAGATAAATTTTCAGAGCTTTGTTCTATTCTAGACTCTTCTAGACTTTTTGTTTTGATTTCTTCTTTTATTGTATCATCAAGGAATGTGATCTCTTGTGCAAAAACTCCAATTCTGTATGTGGGATTAGTTTCAACCCATCCTAATTCAACTTTGACATCGCCAATTGTTGTATCTGCTTGAGCCTCCCCATTTTGCAAAGTTATAACTGCTCATGAGATTCCCCCAATTATTATGCTATCTATTGTTGGTGTGTTGATTAAATTGATTTTAGTTGATAATATTTTGAATTTTTGATCAGTGATCTTTAGTTTTAGTCTAGACAGTTTTTCAAAATTAGAAATATCTCCATTTTTCTTTGTAGTGTGTCTTATTGAATTTACTTCAATTTCCTGATTGTTTAATGCAATTATCTCTTTATCTAGTGCTTGAATGCTTTTTTCTTTTGCAACTTTTACTCGTCTCAAAAAATCCACATCTTCTGACTCTAAAAGTTTTTTATCCCAATCTGCAAAATATTTTAAAACAGTTTTAATATTTAATTGAGTTATATTTGATACAGCACTAGCTGATATGCTATTTTGATAGTGTGGTTGGAGAATTTTTTTGATCTTGCTTTGTTTGTGTCTTGTAGGTCTTCCCCGTTTCATTTTCCCTCATTACCAAAGTTTGTTTTTATTGCTTATTAGTCTTGAAAAATATTTTTTTTCAAACAAAAATTATTCACTTGCTTATTAGTCTTGAAAATATCTTCTTCAGAAATTAAATACATTTATCCAAATACTCTTTGCCAAAATATTTTCTGCGTTTTTAATTTTAAAATCAATTCAAAATTGAAAAATTCCTCTTACCATTTTTTTCCATTTAATTTAGGCTCAAATTGTTCTAAATAAATGGAAAATTAACCCGTTTCAAAAACTAACTATTTACATAATGGTGATATCTTGATAAAATTACATTGAAGTTAGCATGCATTCCTGCGTACAACGAGGAGGATACAATATCAGATGTTGTTAAAACTACAAAAAAATTTGTAGATAAAGTAATTGTTTGTGATGATGGTTCTACTGATAATACCATTAATAACGCAAAACAAGCAGGAGCTGAAATTATCCTACACAAAAAAAATCAAGGATATGGCGCAGCAATTACATCCCTATTTGATTATTGCAGAGAACAAAATGCCGATGTAATGGTTACTCTAGATGGTGATGGTCAACACGATCCAAACCAAATCCCTCTACTACTTGATACATTATCTCAACATAGTGTGGATGTAGTTTTAGGATCGCGATTCTTAGATGATTCTTCTAGTGCTCCTGGGTATAGAAAGCGTGGAATCAAAATTATCACGTCTGCTGCAAATTTTGGTGCTGATTTCAAAGTTAGTGATTCCCAGTCTGGATTTCGAGCGTACTCAAAGTCTGCAATTAATGCAATCCACCCAACAGAATCTGGCATGTCTGTATCCACTGAAATCCTCCTCAAAATATCAAACAAGGGATTATCCCTAGCTGAAGTACCAATTAGTGTATCATATGACGGTGATACATCACAACACCATCCTGTGAACCATGGGGTTGCAGTCTTGGCAAATACTCTAAAGTATGTCTCAATTAGACACCCATTACCATTTTATGCATTTCCAGGAATTGCATTAATTATTGCAGGAATTATTTCTGGTGGTATATTCCTTGATGCATACATGAATCAACAAGTTGTCTTTTATGGTTCATTGTTGGCATCAGTTGTATTGTTTTTGCTTGGAGCAATTCTAATTGTAACTGCAATTATCTTGTTTTCTATGGCTAATCTTATGCGAGATAGAGCCTAAATTTTTGCTAATCCATCTTTTAATTTTATTTTAGCAATAAAATCTAATTCATTTTTTGCAAGAGTTACATCTGCAACACTATGTTTTATCTCGCCTTTTTTTGTATCAGCATAATTAATTTGTAAATTTTTTCCTGATTGTTCGATCATTAATTCCGCCAGTTGTGTGATTGATGTTGATGTACCTGAACCAATATTATACACATTACCTTTCTTTTTATGAATATTTTCTAATGCATAGTGATAAGCTTCTACAACGTCATTTATTGAAATAAAATCTCTTGTCTGTTGTCCATCACCATAAATTGTTAATGATTCATTTTGTGTAATATTATTTGCAAATTTTGTAATCACTCCTGCATATTGCTCTGTTTGTCCTTTTCCATACACATTAAATATTCTCAAAATAACTGCATCTAAATTATTTTTTTCTACAAATGATATAATTTTATTTTCAGCTAGTAATTTACTTTCTCCATATGGTGATAGTGTACTAGTTTGTGATTCTTCTGTAATGGTATCATCATTATCCCCATACACAGCTGCAGAGGACGCAAAAATTATTTTATTAATTTTATTTTGTACACAACATTTCAAAACATTTTGTGTTCCATTAACATTAACATTCATTGTTTCTTTTGGATTAATTACAGATTCTGTAACATCCATCTTTGCTGCCAAATGAATTATTACATCAATTCCTTTACTTGATTCTAACAAAGTATCATAATCTAAAATATCACCTTTGATGAAATTCACTTTATCTAAATGAATAATATCTGACTTTGAGCTATTTGATAGATTATCATAAATTGTAATTTCATGTTCTTTCAAAAATGATTCTACTAAATGTCTACCAATGAATCCTGCACCACCAGTAACTAGAATCTTCAATGAAATTCATTGATTATTAGTAATTATCATACTTTCTATTAGATCAACAATAACAAAAAGTAGTAAAACTTTAAAATATTTACAATATAATGTGTTAAAGATAGTAAAACTAGATTGTAACCGTGTGAAACGGGCATGAAAATGTAAAAATTACATCAAGCGATCAAATAATTACAAGAATTATTTCACAGGCATGAAAAAAATGCAAGAATCACTCTATTTGTGGACAATTCGTCCATTAGGCTTAAATACTAAATTTCAAGAAAAATATCAATAACATGAATAACGAAATAGGACGTAAAATAACTAGTCTTACATTAATGACAATTATGTTAGCAGGTGGAATGACCTTTGCTGCACCAGGAATGGTGCCAGAGGCTCATGCAGCCAACGCTAACCTATTTGTTTCCGCAGAAAACTCACAGTTTGATAACTACATGTCAGGACCTCAGGTCATTGAAGTAGTTGTAATTGATTCAGACATTAATGATACTGACCAAGGAAAAGGTGAGCCAGACGTTACAGTAAACGGTAAAAAACTTAGAATGGTTCAAGCCGTTGATGGTAACTGGTATGGTTACTTTGCAGACAGAGACCAAGCAGTCATTGCTGATACCACCACTACAACAGATGGTGAAGGCCTTGACTTTGGTGCATTTTGTACTGCAGCTTCCGCTGGAATATTATTAACTGATACAAACTTGACCGACATTGATTTCACTGACACCTCTGGTGTTGCTGTAATTAATGACTTGGCAGGATCCGCAACTGGTAACCCAGCTGCAGGTGCTACTGTCTTCGGTACGTGTACTGATGCTACTATAAACACTGCAGATCATCAAAATGTTCTTAGAGAACAAAAAGCTCCTAACGGAACTGATGCTGCAAATCAATCGGATGCTGATGCAACAGGACAAATTGGCGTTAAAGTCAATGCATGGCCTTTCATCCAACTCTATACTCTAAACCCAACTGGTAACGTTGTAGTTCAATACAACAAAGGTGGTGGTACTCAAACAGTAACACTTACTTTTGATACTGTTGACCAATTTGCCGGCGCAACTTTAGATAGAGCTGTATATCCAAGAGATGCACAAGTACACGTAACTATTACTGATCTATGGCTAAACATCGATCCAACCGATGAAGATTCTTGGACTTTTGGAACTGTCTCTGGCAGTACTTCAACAGTCTATCAAGTCTTCAATGAAAACGGGGTCGCAGCAGGCGCAGCTAGTGTAACTGGTCTTTTTGATGTTTCTGGTTCCTTTGGAACTATGATGATTGAAAAGAACGGTGTTTTGATACTTAATGCTGATGCACAAACATCAGGTACTGCAGTTGTAACACTCCAAGATAACGGAGATTCCGTTCTCGCTGGATGTCCAACAGCAGGTGGTATTGCAGCAGGCACATGTGATGCTTCAGGCTTAGACACAGATTTAGGTGCAGGTACTAACCCAATTACAATTACAGAGCAAGGACCAAACAGTGGAGTCTTTGGAACATATGATGAATCAGATGTTTCAGTAGTCATTATGACCAGCGGTGCCCTCAGAGGTACTTCTGCAACTATTGATTACAATGAGACCCCAACTACAATCCTTGCAGGATTTGACTTTGGTACAATTGACATTCAACCAATCGACGACGAATGGAGCTCTGGTGAAGAGATTCCAGTCGTTCTAGTCGATGGTGACGCTAACAAAAACAGTAGAGCAGACGAAGATCTGGATCTTAACGATCCTACAGTAGCATTGATTCCTAGTTTACAAACTGGTGATCCATTTACTTTAGGTGAAGATTCAGGTTCTGCACAACAAGCACTATTCATTGATATGGATGGCGGTGTTGGTGCATTTGCAGTTCCACAAACAGTTACAGCAGCATCAAGTGGTGGTGTTGTATACTCTGGAACTATAAACACCAGCTCCTTCAGCAACGCTGACTTGCTCGGTACACAAACTGGTTCACCATCAACTGGCGCAAACGCCGTTGCAACCAGCTTTACCGTTCAATCATTCAGTCAAAGAGCACTCATCGATGCTAGCTCCGGCACAACTGCCGATGCAATGTTTATCGATATGGGTGTAACAATGCAAGATGTGCGAGACTCATTAGGTGACACAACAGATGGTGTATCAGGTGAACTATTTGGATTCAATTTAGTAAATATTGATCTAAGAAGTCTATCTACCACTGCATTATTTGATGTCTACCTCTTTGCAGGTACAATCGACGAAACAACTCTAACATCAACTGATGTTAACGCAGGTGATTTGATTCCATTGGCAATTAATGTCGGTGCAAGATCAATTACTGAAATTAATACAGCATCTGATGTAGATATTTTCGCTGATGCCGGCTCAGTCTCATCTACAGCTGAAATTGGTTATCTTGTAATCAGCAATACTGTTGATTCCTTGACTACCTCAACTACTGTTAATGAAGCCATTGTTATTGATATCTTCACATTCGGATTTACTGATGACGGCGTTGAAGCCAATGAAAGGGTTTCAAACCAAATCGTTAGATTAGAATTAGAAGAGACAGGTGATAACACAAGTACCTTTGTAGGTACTTTAGAGTACACAATGATTAACCAGCTTAACATTCTAACCAGCGCTACTTATTCAGACCTTGTCCCAGTTGCCGATGAAGCAACCTTCATCGTAATTGAGGACTTGACTGATGAGGATGCACCACGAATCAATTATAATGACCGAGGTGCAGACGGTGTAGTTACACCAATTGCTGACCAAGAAGAAGCTCCAAGTCATTCTGGTACCGTATCACTTGATACCAATAACTATAAAGTTGCAGATACTGTTACAGTTACTCTTGAAGACGGAGATCTAAACGTCAATTCTGATTTAATTGATATCTTTACTGTCGTAAACACTGTAAGTGATGAGGCATACGATGCAATCGGCTTAGCCGGCTTGCAAGTTGACTTATCCTTTGGTGATTTAGGACGAATGTTAGATATTACATTTGATGACGAAAGATGGTTAGTCTCTGGTCAAACAGGAGATGACGGATCAGTCACATGTGGTACTCCAGTCGCAACTGCCATCGATGATGGTCTTAGCGAAACAGGATTCACTCTAGTTGAAACTAGCAGTGCATCTGGTGTATTCACAGGTGACTTCCAAATTCCAACAGAGTACTGTAAACGATCAGGCAATACTGGCACTGGTGGTGTATCCACTACTGTTACAGGTACTGATATCGAAGTAAACTATGTAGATTACAGAGACGCATCCGGTGAAATCATCGAAGTCGGCGATTCTGCAGGTGTTAGAGCCAATACTGGTTCTATTAGCCTTGACAGAACTGTATACCCTGTACCATGGGGTGTACTAACTGACATCGGTGTAGAAGCAGGTAATGCTGATGACACTGGCTCAAGTACACCAAATAGTAGATCCGTATTCCCAATTCACAAAACTGGAATTACGAGTAACGTAGATACAATTGGTGAGACATTGGGCAATGGTGATTTGACAATCCATTTGAGAGTCAATGATCCTGATGCAGATCTCAACCCATCTGGTCAAGACACACTAGCAACAGATGTTGCTGGTGCTGCTAACACCTATGGACCTGTAAAAATTACAGTATCCAGAGGTTCTAACGTAGTAACACTTGCATATGCAGGTGGTGCTGCAGCCTTGACTACTGGTGTAATCGACGCAGATGACGACAATGCCGATATATCAGCAAATATTAGACAAATGGGACCAATGACAGAAATTGCCCCAGATGCTGGTATCTTCGAGCTTGACTTCGTAATCAGATATACTGACGGACCAGCATCTTCTGCTTGCCCAACCACAACCTTATTCACAGACCTTTCCGGTACTGGCAGCACTGCTGATACATCAAGATTTGATGAAACAGTAAGTGCATCCGATGGCTCTGGTAATTATTGTATCTTACAGGGAGATATTATCACTGTACAATACACTGATCCAACCGATGCCTCTGGTGATGTTAATACCGTAACTGACTCTGCCACCTTCGATCTTCGAAATGGTGTCTTACAGTCAGACAAATCTGTTTATATCATTGGTAGTGACATGATACTCACTATCATTGAACCTGATTGGGACCTTGACAACGATGCAGCAGAAACCTATGATATTGATATACTTGAATGGGATTCTGATGCAGCAACTACTACTATAGGTGATAGTTCAATTGCAGGCGTAGCCGCAACTGACTTTGATCCAGAACCATCAGCATTTAGAGAAACAGGTGACTCTACTGGAATCTTCCAGGTTGTCATCGAAGTTCCAAGTTCATTAAATAATGATAACCTTGAAAGAGGTGAGGAAATAGTTCTCGAATATACTGACTGGGGACCATCTGGTAGTAACTATGTTGGAGAGGAAAAAGAAGATGTTAACCTAACAGTCTTTACATCAAACTTTGGCGCAACCGTTGAACTCGACCAAAAAGTATACACCTGGACTGATAAAGTCTACCTTACCGTCGTCGCACCTGATCACAACTTCGATTCTGATTTGATTGATGATGTTGGAAACACTAGTGATGACCCAATAAAGGTCTCTACTAGAGGATTTAACATTAACACATACAAGTTAGTCGAAACAGGTACTGACACAGGCATCTTTACTGGTGAAGTAATACTCACTGGTTTCAGTCACGATGCAGATGGTAAAACAACAACAGGAACAGCTACTAATGGCTTCGATACTACTCCTCAAACCACTTCCAGTACGACCGCCGGTCCAACCGACGGATTCTTACAAACTGATGAAGATGACGGACTCACAATCTCCTTTGAATTCTCAGAGGATGAAACTGTAGTCGGTTCAGCTCTTATCAGATGGAATATTGGTGAGGTTCAATGGCTTGAAGCAAGTTATCCAGCTAGCGGAACAGGTGTTGTAAGAATAATTGACCCAGACATGAACTTAAACCCAGAATCAGTAGACAACTTTGCTGCTGATGTGTGGTCTGACTCCGATGCCGGAGGTATTGACCTTACTGTAACTGAGACTAATGAGGCAACTGGAATATTCGAAGGTACTGTGTTCTTCACAACTACTGACGAATCTTCTGGTCACAGACTCAGAGTCGCAGAAGGTGACACTGTCACTGCAGAATATGAGGACAATACACTACCTGATCCATACACAAGAGCCGATGAACTCGATATTACTGCCACTTCACTAATTGGCACTATCGTACCACCTCTCGAGAGAGCACCAGCTGCTAACTTGAGAACAGTTGATGCATTTGGTAACAGTTTAGATTCTGTTACTGTTGATCAACAGGTACAAATCAGTGCTGACTTAGCAAATGGTCAGGATAGAGAGCAAACATTCGCATACTTGGTACAAATTCAGGATGGTAACGGTGTTACAGTCTCACTCGCATGGATTACAGGTTCACTATCTAGTGGTCAATCATTCAGCCCAGCATTATCATGGATTCCAACAGAAGCAGGAACTTATACAGCAACTGCATTTGTATGGGAATCAGTAGATAATCCTACGGCATTATCAGCACCAGTTAGTACAACTGTCAACGTAAGATAAAACTAGTTCACATTACCCTTTTTTTCTTTTTTTTGAATCTCACTTAACGTAAGTTATAGACAATTTTTTCAGAAGTAATATCTATGAGAACAATGTCAATTAATTAAATTGAAATTTCAAATTTTATTTTCTATATTTGTCTTACTTTTGTTTTTTCCATTACAATACTCATTTTCAGAATTAGAACTATCTACAAATAGTAAAATCTATTCCCCAGAACACACTTTACAAGTTTTTGGAAAAGCATTACCTGAAGAAAATTTAATCATTAGACTTTTTGCTCCAGATGAATCAATTGCAAAATTTGATCAATTCACTACTGATTCTGATGGTTCTTTTAATCATGGATTATTAATTTGGCCTGAACCATTAGCTAATTTCCCATATGGAACATACACTGTTGAGGTGATCAGTACTGAACAAAATGGTATTTCACAAAAAATCGATGTAAAATTTTCATCAACTACAGAATTATTGGATGTGCCTGTTGAAAGATTTGTAAACACTTTAGTTTTTGCACCTGAAACTGCTGCAATAAATCAACCAATCAGGGTATTTGTACAAACAACTAGTGATGGATTGCTAGTTGGAACTGAACCAACTAAATTGTTGGGAACAACTCATGTCCATCTCCCTTCTGGTATTTCTATTTCATTGTCCAGTTCATTTAAGACATTGCATCAGGGATTATACTTTGTTGATTACACTCCAAAAGAAGAAGGGACACATGTGTTTCATGTAGTTGCTTTTAATCAAGGAACGACATCTCATGGTTCTGCTGCAACTAATGTTTTGAGTCAAGATTTAGGGGGAATTTCAGATCAAATTATTAAACTAAATTCAATTTTAGATGAAACATCAAGTGAACTTGATGTTTTAAAATCTGAAATTTCAGGATTTGATACCACTTTGGAGAAAGCAAGCAAAAAAATTGATGAAAGTATTGATTCAATATCCGCTTCTGTAATATTCATCAGTGAGGCATCCTCCCAACTTAACTCATTATTATTCCCAATTATTGCATCAATTGGAATTATCGTTGCACTACAAATTGCAATTCTTGCCCGAAGAAGATAGTTATAATAATGCAAGAACAAAAAATTATCTAATGCCCAAAGTGGCGATTTTCTTTTTGGTTTTACTTCTTTTTTCTACAGTAACCATCTCCTATGCATTTAGTGGAGATATGGTTTTTGAAGAAAACACATCACAACAAATTAAATTTAATTCAGACATAATTCAAGTTGATCCAAACTTTTTTTCTGAATCTAATTTTAAACGATATATAATTTTTGGATCAAACTCACAAAATTCTGATTTTATAAAAAATAATTCATTATATGGAATTTCTTCAGATAGTGGATTTTTTTCTGTTGCAATACTTTCAGAAAGTACTGCATCAAGTTTGCTCTCTCAGGGTTATCATGTTAGTGAAGACTTTCAATTAGATTTTCATTCAAGTGATATTCTTGATGCATCAAGAATTCCACAAATCACTCGCTCAGATGTAGCACAAAAAAATTATAATGTTACTGGAAATGGAACAACTATCGCAATTGTGGATACAGGCGTTGATTTTTCTAATCTTGATATTCAACATTCACTTGCAAGAGATGAAAACAATCATCCAATTATGCTTGATCCTGATGGACAGGGGATTGTTCTAACTAATGCAACTTTTTTTGCATTTATTGACAAAAATAACATAATCCGAAATTATAGTAAACCAATTCCATCTCCTATGATATCATCAGCATATGTTACAAAACAAGGCGTTTTTCTAGATCTATCTCAAGATGGTAAAGGAAGTGAAATTCCAATTTACAATTCATTTTTTCCACAACTTGGCTCTTCAGTAATTTTTAATGGTACACTATCTAATGACATGAAAATTGGAGAAGACAATAGAAATTTCATCCAATCAAAAAGTGGAATATACCATCTCGGTGTGATTTATCAAGGTGCAACACAAGGACCAATGGCACGAATTCAAGTCGTACCAGTATTAGTAGTTGATTCATTTGTATCTGGGGTTTATGATACGATAATTCCTGATCTTAGTACATCATGGGAAGATTACACTAGATTTGATCTTACAGATGGAAAACAACCAGAATATGATTTTGATTTTACTGATGAAAAACCAATAGTTCTTGGAAGTGGTAAAGAATTTCTTGTGTACGATTCTAATGATGATGGAAAAAATGATTACAGTGCTGGAACAATTGGTGCACAAGTTTTAGATGTTTATGGTGTTATGCAAAATAAAACTGCAGAAATTGATGATACACTTAGAGCAATTAATGGAACGCTACTCCCACCATTGGATTCTGATGGTAACTTTTTTGGCTTAATGACTGATTTTATGGGCCATGGTACATCTAGTGCAGCATCAATTGTATCTCGAGGACATGAAACTTATGATATTTACAATAACACTGAAAAGTTTACCATTACTGGTGTAGCGCCTGATGCAAAGATTGTTCCAGTAAAAGCATTATGGTTTGGTGATACAGTTTATGGTTGGTTATGGTCTGCTGGGTTTGAAAGTAAAGGCCATGATTGGGAATTTACTGGAAAACCTAGAGTTGATATTATTTCAAACAGTTGGGGCGTGTCTAATTTCCCTTCCTTTAATGCATCACCTGGAATGGATGTGTTATCATTAATTCTTAGCATACTTGCAACTCCTCATTCTTTAGATGATGATTATCCTGGTGTCACAATAATTTCTAGTGCTGGAAATTCAGGACATGGATATGGAACAATTGGATTGCCAAATGCATCTCCCTTTGGAATTTCAGTAGGTGCTACTACTAACAATGTCTTTGTTGGATATGGTCCTTTCAAAGATCAACCTAGATTTGGAAATAACACTAATCACTATAATCATGTAGTAGATTTCTCTAGTAGAGGCCCTGGCTCCATTGGAGATCCAAAACCTGACATTATGAGTATTGGTGCTCATGGATTTACTCCATCAAATGTTTTAAAAATTGAAAAAGATTCCAAAGATGAATCCTTTTCTTTGTTTGGTGGAACTAGTATGGCTGCACCTATCGTATCTGGAAGTGCAGCAGTATTAATTGAGGGAATGAAAAAACAATCTCAAGAAATTGATCCGTTTACCATAAAAAATATTCTAATGTCTACTGCAACTGATCTCAAAAACGATCCATTCACACAAGGTTCAGGTTTAGTAAATGTTGAATCAGCTTTAAATTACGTTCATGGTGATAACGGTGTCTTTATTGTGCATAATGATGCATCATATACAAACATCAAAAAAATTCTTGAACCTGCAATTGATAATGTTAACTCCATTGCAATAAGTTTTGAGCAATTCCAACTTCCTTCACACTCTCTTCCAATGACGAGTTGGTTTGCAGGACAACTACTCCCAGGAGATAGAAGCACATCTACTTTTACCCTTGAAAATCCTACAAATGCTACACTCACAATTAATGTAAGATCAGAAACTCTATCCTTAATAACAAAAACTCAATTTAATGGAACTACAATTCCACGTCAACAAGATTCTATTTTAAATAAAACCAACACATTCATTCCAAACTATATTCAATTATCTGATGTTAATCAACATACAGAACTAGGTGATTTCTTTAATGAGAAAAATCCAATTCCCGATGAATCATCCTTAATGATATTAAATGTAAATTTCCCATTTAGTGATTTTATGAATAGTACGTCAGATGTTTATGCTGATGATCTTAAAATTTCATCATTGTATCTGTATGATTGGCTTGATAACAATAATGATACAAAAATTTCTAGTGATGAATTATCTATGGTAAATAGATCTGGTTCTTGGGGAACTGTTCAAGAATTAAGAATTTCAGAACCTACAGAAAAATTTGAAGGTGTTCCATTAGTTGGAGTATACCCAGTACCTACAACATATTCTTACTGGATAGGTGATACAAAACAAAATTCTACATCCATAGATTATACTCTTTCTGCAAGTTATTATCAAAAAGATAATTGGTCTATGTTGTGGCCTGAATCTGAAACAATAACTGTTCCCCCAAATGATACTTCAGTTATTGATGTAACATTAGTTACTCCAAATGATTTACAAACTGGTGTCTATCAGGGGTTTTTAACTTTTGAAAGTGATATGCATACTGTAAATGCTCCAGTATCTTTTGTAATTAAACAACCAGTAATAGAGACTGATTCTACAGTTTTGATTAAAGGACAACAAAGTGATGATGTTCTTTATGGAAATGGGTACACAAAAGGTGCATTTGATATGATTAATCGTTACATGGCAGGAGATTGGCGACAATATTATTTTGATATTCAAAATGAATTAATTAATTCTGCAGCAATTGAGATTTCATGGATTACTGATGACACAAATCTAGCAGTATTTGTTATGGATCCGTCTGGACAAATAATACAAACCAATGTTCCTTCTGGAGTGTTTGGTCATTTTCTTGGATGGCCATCCCTTGATTGGTTAGGAAATTCTCCCTTTAGTCAAGGTGGTGGGTTCTTTCCTGTAAAAAACAAAGATGACACCTCAACTGTTCTTCATGTCCCAATTAACCAAACAGGTACTTACACACTTTTAACACATTCAACTTTGTTTGGTGGTTCCTCAACTACTGAACCAATTACTCTTGTAGCTAAATTTACAAACATCTCCTCTGAAACAATAACTCAAGATGAACAAATTGGTACCGAGTTTGAATCAACCATTCTTGATTCTAAAGAAACACATATTCCAATTCATGAAACAACATCTGAAGATAACATTACAAAACCTGATTCATCTTTTGGTGTAGGTGTTGCAGTTGGTATATCTGTTGGAGCTGCGATCGCAATTATTTCTATATTTATTATTAGACAAAAACCTACCAAATAATTGAACAAGGTTTATAAGCAATTTGGCGAGTTAGTCAGCTGAATGTCAGAGCTGGGGACAAAGAAGTCTGGCGGATTATCCCGAAGAGACTTTCTAAAGTTAATGGGTGCCGCAGGCACTGGATTAGCATTTGCACCTTTTGTTCCATTTGGTAATTTCATGCCAAACCCAAATCAGGCATCTTTAGAAAAAGTTCCAGTAATTTTACCTGATGGCACTCAAGCAAATATCAATACATATCCAATTAATCATGCTGAAGTTATTACATATCCTTCAACAGGTGATGCCGCACTTGATGCAGAAGCATTTCGTAAATGGCAATTTATCCGACTTCCTGAAGAATTTGGAGGTGCAAAAAAAGACGTAGATGCACTTCGAGGATTTAGTATGATTTGTCTTCATCTTTGGTGTTTATGGAAATATTGGCCAGATGAGGGAAGAAAAAGAGGTGAATGTCCTTGTCATGGTAGTATGTATGATCCAGTAACTGGTACAGCATTTGTAGGTCCTGCATCAGTACAAGCTGCACCATCAAACACATTACCTAAATTATCTTTTGAAATTGATTCAGATGGATTTGTATTTATCTTACCACCAAAGTTTGATGTAAATGAAAATGGAGTAATTGGATATGGCCGTTTCGCTTGAACGAAGAACTGGTGTAGTTGCACTTCTTTATTGGTTCTGGGATGGTATAGATAGAACTATCTTTACTGCAATCAAATTTTCATTTCCTGCAAGATTTGTAAGTCCATTTGGATTTTTAGGAATGTTAACATTTATTGTATTTATTATTCTTGGAGTATCAGGAGCTTTGCTCATGTTTTACTATCAACCAATTTTAGATAGGGCATGGGATAGTGTCCAATTCATTAATGATGACGTACCATTTGGTTTTCACATTAGAAACATTCACTACCATGGCTCAAATGCAATGGTTCTCTTAGCTGTTCTCCACATGTATTATCAATACTTTAGTGGACGATACAAAATTAGAAATGAAGTTTTATGGATGACAGGTGTCATTCTTGGTGTTGTTACTATTCTTGAAGCATTTACTGGATATGATGTTATATTTTCTGAAAGAGCAGAACTTGCGATTAGTATTGCAGCGTCGCTAACTACATCTATTCCTGTAGTAGGACCGACAATTCGTGATGCGGCGTTAGGAAGTGGATTCTCCGACTTTGTGCTTAGATTCTATGCGCAACATGTGTTCTTGTTACCTATTGTAATGTTGGGATTAATGGCAGTTCATTTCCCACGATTCTTGGTGTTTGATGTACCAATGGTTATGGCAATTTCTGGTGCGATTCTGATTACCGGTGGTGTATTTCCGATTGATATGGGATTCAAGTTTGAACCTACAGTCCCACCAGGTGTGACAGTTCCTGAATGGTATCTTACAGGAATCTATGCGTTTATGAGAACACAGTATGACAAGTTTGTTACAGGATTATTGTGGCCATTACTATTCATAATATCTATAGTGCTAATTCCATTCATTGATAGATACAAGAAATTTTCTTGGAGAGATAGACCAATAATTACGGCATTTGGAATAACTAGTCTTGCACAAATCATGGTTACAACTTATTGGGGATTTTATATCTCGCCTGATATCTCTATACCGTTAGTTGAGCGTTTGGTAATTGATCCAATCTTCTTCTACTCTACGATGATATTGTTAGTACCATTAGGATTTGGATTTACTTACATGATGATTAAACTTGCAAATGAAGCTGAAAGAAAATCAAAACTTGCAAAAAATACAGGTCCACAAAAAGTAGCCACCATTAATCTTTCTGAAAAATGGATTAATTGGGTATTGATTGCTTTACTTGCATTCCAAGTATTCCTAAACATTGCAGCATACAATGCAGCATTGACAGGAATGAAGAATATTTCATTGTTCTTTATTGGAATTATCTTGTTAGTATTTGCAGCATTCTTCCATGTTTACAGATATGCTTTGAGTCAGGAAAAAAATACACCTCCTCCAGCACCTGTTCCAGTACAAGAAAAACCAAAACTAGTTGATTCTAATACTGCTGAACTTGAGGAGAAAAAGAAATGAGCTCACCTACATCAAGCCATGCATATGGTATTGGATTAATTACAATAATTATTGCAATGTCTGTATCTATGGTATTTTACACTTCATTTTATCTTCCTGAATCATTAGCAAAGCCATCTGTATCAGAACATATCTTAAATCCTGAAGAAGGAGAATTTATTATTGAAATTGTTCCTGGTGCAGTAATTGAAGGAAATGAAAACTATATTCCAAATAAGCCGACTGTGTTACTGGGATTTTCTAATAAAGTAGTTTGGCAAAATAATGATGACACAGCACACACTGTAACTCCTGATCATAGACAATCTGACTCTTACAGTGGTGACTTTGGTTCTCCTGGTGTTATGAAACCCGGTGAATCATATGAATTCATATTCACAGAACCTCAACAAGTCCCTTATCATTGTCAACCACATCCATGGATGACTGGTACAATCACTGTTGAGAAAAGTAGATTCTAGATAGAATATTTTGCAAAAATAATCTTACTTTCAATCTCTTTATGTTGTTCAATTATTGATACTCTAAATTTTACTTCATGTTCTTGTTTTGGTTCAAATTTAATTAATGCAGTAAACTCAGCTTTGTTTTCTGGCATTGTATCTTTGTTGATAAATAATCGAGAAACATTTTGTGATATGTTTTTCCCATTATATGATTTGTAAATAATATGTTCATTTGAATCCAAAATTTGTGTATTTATCACAACACCATCATATCTCCCTGGATATGAAACAGAAATGATTCCCTTGATTTCAGAATCTGGATGAATGTCTTCTGAATCCAGTTTAAATTCAAGATCTTTCACAAGAACTCCTACCTAGTTCAGAATAAATAATTTTGTTAAACGGGCCCAAAGGGCTTCGATCCCTTGACCATCGGATTAGAAGTCCGGCACTCTATCCATGCTGAGCTATGGGCCCAAAAACCTAGCAATTAATTGCCATTTTAAGGGTTTACAGCCACTTTTTTTGATGATTTTCTCTTTCCATTTTAAAAAGAAACTGCTGTGCATATCCTGCATATGGACCAAAATAATTCACAATTTTTTCGTGAAGAATACTGTATTGTTTTTCTGTAATTGTTTTTGTCTTTATTTGAAATTGTTCTGGATAATATTTTTCTAAAATTCTAATCATCCATCTATCTAATGGAAATGCTTCTAATTTGTTTAATGAAAATAACATCACACAATCTGCCACTTTGTTTCCTACTCCTGGAATCTGACAAATATTCTCTTTTGCATCTTGATAATTACATTTTTTTAAATAATCAAAATCAATCTTTTTTAATAAAATTATTTTTGCTGCTTCTTTGATAAATTTTGCGCGATACCCTACACCACAACTTTTAATTTCATTAATTGATGCTTTAGATAGTTTTTCTGGATTGGGAAATAAAAAAAACTCTTGATTTTCAAACTTTATTTTTTCTCCAAACTTTTTTGATACATTCTCTAGACTATATTTAATTTTTTGAATATTAGAGTTTGAAGAAACAATAAATGAAATCAAACATTGAAAAGGATCTTGTCTGAGAATTCGCAACCCTTGATATTTCTTTACAGCAATTTTTACTGTTTCATCTTTTGAAATTGATTTTATTATTTTTTCAATACTGTCTCTTTTTCTAAAAAAATCTGTTTTAGTATTTTGATAAGAATTGATTCTTCCTAAATCACCTATTTTTAAAATATCTTGACCATTAATTCCATACCAATAACTATCCTTTTTCCTCCACAGAAATACTTGACCGCTATTAATTGAGTTCTCAATATCTATTGTAGAATTTTTTTGCATCTCAGACAGTTATTTTATCATCAACTGCTGGTGCATGTGCTTCTAAACCAAATTTTTCGTGAATTTCTTGAGCAAACATCTCACATGATTCTGAATCCCCATGCACTGTCAATACCTTTGGGTTTCCTTTGATTTTTTTAATCATATCAAACAATTCCTTTTTGTCTGCATGTCCAGAAAACTGAAATTGTTTAACCTCTGCTGTAACATTAAGATCTTTGCCTCTGGTTGAAACCTTTCCGGTATCCAGCAATTTTTTACCTGGTGTGCCTTCACCTTGATAGGATACAAGAGCTATTCCATTTTTACTATCAAAAGCTAATTGTTGTAAATAATAAACTGCATTTCCTCCAACTAACATTCCAGCTGGAGATATTACTACACATGGTTCACCCATTGCACGTTTTCTCTCAGCATGTTCTCTTATTGCAGTTGAACTCTTGATTGCTTCAGAAAATATTTTAGGATCTCGTAAATATTCTGGATGTCTAAACATTATCTCATTTACTTTTAATGCCATTCCATCCATTATGATTTTATGTTTGAAATTTGCACTTCTCAAAATACAAGCCATCTCTTGAGAACGTTCAACTGAAAATGATGGAATGAACAGTATTCCTTTTCTATCCATTACCTCATTTGCAAATTCTATTAATTGAGTTTCTGATTCTTTTCTAGGTATTTGCTCTGTTTTAGCATATGTACTTTCAGTAATTAACATGTCAATTTCCCCTATATCCAAATCCATCTCTCGTAACATTCTTGAACCATTTGTTTTGATATCTCCTGTATAGAACAGTCGTTTTTTCTCTGATTCTACCAAAACAGTACTACCACCAATCACATGTCCTGATTCTCTAAACTCAAAAGTAGCATTTCCTTTAGTGACTTTTTGTTTAAATCCAATTTCTTTAGCATTTTTCATCATGTTATTTACTTCAGGCAATCCAAATGGATGAGAATTTTTTTCAATTTTTAGCATATCTTCAATTAATAATTTTGATAGATCAAATGTTGGTGGTGTTGCATAAACATCAGTATTCCCGCTTACAAAAAGAGATGGAACATATCCTGAATGATCCAAATGTGCATGAGTAATTATGATTGCATCTAAATCCTTGGGCTTTACATGAAGTGGATATCCTGGAGGTGATCCTCTTCTTCCAAATAATACCCCATAATCAAGTAAGAGTTTTGTTCCATTACAATTAACTAAAAATCCTGATCTGCCAACCTCATTTGCAGCTCCTAAAACTTTAACATCCAAGAATTAAAATGAATTTTCATCTACGTTAAAACCTTCTTAGGGTAAATCCGATCATTATACCTACTATGCAATCTTCAAAAGCTTTAATTAGTGTAAGCTAAGATTCGATCCTCATGGGAAGAACCTATGATGAGTGGATAAAACAACAAGATCAAGCTGTTGTCGCAAAAACTCGTGCAGGTGACGAAGCAAATAAACCACTTCTGAACCAAATCAACTGGATATGGGTTAACAATCTTATGAATAAGAAAGCAGACCTTAATCCATCATCAGCAGAATTACTCGATTGGGTAACTTCTGGTCAAATTGATGCAATGAGAAAATAAACGTGCACATCACGTAATCTTTTTGTTTTTTAAATTTCTTAATCTAATCCTTGCACACATATTTTTCTTCGATCAATTTCATAACAGGGTTATGAATTTCAATCATGGTTTAAATAGTAACCAAGAAGTATAATTTCTGTAATGCCAATAGCAATACTTCCAGACATTGATGAACAAAGATGTATCGGATGTGCACTATGTGTAGAAATCTGTACAACCCTTGGTCCTGATGTCCTTAGAGTAAAACCTGTTGAAGGCTGGAAGAGAGGTAAAGCATTTGTATTTTATCCAGAAAGATGTATTTCTGATGGTGCATGCATAGGTGTATGTCCAACAAAATCAATC
>Ga0233434_1000806_pt1 | contig 33626 bp, 33 predicted proteins | sample SI_122_August201_4_FD_182738 | JGI IMG/M metagenome (GOLD analysis project Ga0233434, IMG submission 182738) | Seawater microbial communities from Saanich Inlet, British Columbia, Canada - SI_122_August2016_120_MG | ecosystem: Environmental > Aquatic > Marine > Inlet | place: Canada: British...
CATGGAGCGACTCAACACTAGACCTCGAAAAACACGAGGTGGCAAACAACCTGTTGAGTTATTTTTAGGAAAGGCTGTTGATTTATTAACGGCTTAGAAATAATTGCACTTAATGTGCGAATTCAAGCATAATGCTGACCCAGATATGTTAATTACCTCTATTGGTGAAGATCGATAAATTTTAAACCTTAACTGTTTATGGCAAGAACTTTAATAACATCAGAGTACTTCCCTTGCTGGGATAACAATAAAAAAGCTATATTTTTAGGCGAATGGTGTAAAAAAAATATAAATAAAAGTCTATTGAGCTCTATGGATTATGTAGTTGCTAATCCATTTGGGGTTAAGAAGGGTGACTATAAAAGTTTATTATGTGAAACTAATGCCATTTATGATAATTTTTTACCTGAGTTGTCAAATATGCTAAATAAAATTCATGCGGTTAATTACTCAAAGAGGTATTGGGAAATTATTATAGGACATTGGCTAAAGGCGTATATATCTATAATGCTTAATAGGTATAAGTCACTTTTAAAAGCTATAGGCGAGAATGAGATTGATGGCGTATATTTGACACCAACCAGTGATTATGGTTTGGTAACTGAAGATTATTCAGATTTTCATGTTAAATCTGATGATTCAAGATGGAATAGTGCGCTTTACACAAAAATTTTAGATGAGATAGAAGTTGGTTTTAAAAATAATATAGTAGAATTCCTTGATACTGATTTTTTCTCTACTAAGGAAGACAAAGATTTTCGTAAACCTAAAATTAAATCAATGAAAGACCATTTTATAAAGTTTTTTTTTAGTAGGATAACTCCATTTTTTTCAAAAAAAGATGATGCATTTATTGTGAATAGCTATATTGTGCCAAAGTTTGATTTTTTACTTCAAGTTTCATTGTGGCAAATACCACAACTATGGAATTTTCATGAAAAATCTGTTAGATTTGATGGTGTCAATCAAAATATTCGAAAACATTTTCAATTTGATCTCAAAGAAAAAAAAGGGTTAGATTTTATTATCAGAAAATTACTAAAATTTTTTATTCCATTCGTATATGTTGAGGGTTATAAAAAAATCAATATAAAAGCAGATTCATTGAAGTGGCCAAAAAATCCAAAATTTATATTTACATCAAATAGTTTTTTACATGATGAAGTATTTAAATTCTGGACAGCGAAAAAAGTACATGATGGCGTCCCGTACTATGTAGGGCAGCACGGTTCAGACTATGGTACAAGAATTGATAGCCTAGATTATGTTGAATTTAAAACGTGTGATAAGTTTTTAAGCTGGGGTTGGAAATTTTATAAAAATGAATCTAAAGTAAAAATTAAGCCTATGTTTAACTTTAAGGTCGTTGAAAAAAAAATAAATTACGATATTAGTGGCGGTCTTTTAATAATACAGCGTAGCCGTGGTTCTAGGTATACTCCACAAGATAATTATTATGAGCATATCTTATATCAAAGAAAATTATTTAAACTTGTTAGAGGTTTGTTAAATAATATTAAATCCAAGGTTGTTGTTCGCTTACATAAAAGGGTGAAATCATTAGGGTCAGATGATGCTGAATTATGGAGTAATTTTTTAGGAAAATCTTCAGTTGATGTTCAAAAAGAGTCGCTAACTAACTTGATAAGTAAAAGCAGACTGTCATTATTTACTTATGATTCTACAGGGGTTTTAGAGCTTCTCAACTTAAATGTACCTATAATTGGTTATTGGGATAGTGGTTATTATTCAGAGGATAATCTTATTTCATCTGCAAAACCGTACTATGATAATTTAAAGAAGGCTAATATTCTTTTTTACGATGTAGATGAAGCTATTGACTTTATTAATAAAAACTGGAGTAGTATTGATGAGTGGTGGCACTCGGAAGGCGTTCAAAATGCAAGAAAAATATTCCTTGATCAATATTCAGCAAATACTCAAACCCCTGTTAAATTATTAAGATCTGCTCTTGGATAGATTAGGGCAGTATATTTTTTTTACCAGTTAACTATAAATGAAATACATGCTAGAATTAAAAAAATTTAGACTTAAAGCTATGAAAAAAAGGGATTTAGAAATGGTACTAAACTGGAGAAACTCTGACAATGTACGTCGTTTTATGATATCTGACAAAATAATATCATCAGATGAACATAAAAAATGGTTTTTAAATTCGATTAATGATGATTCATGTGAGTATTTGGTTGCTATGTACAAAGAAAAACCAATTGGCCTTGTATCAATTACAGATATAAAAGATGTTGATAAAACTTGTACTTGGGGGATGTACATTGCAAAAAAAAATGTTGAATTGGGGGTTGGTGTTTTAATGGAAATAGCTGCAATTGATCGCATGTTTTATTTTCATAAAGTGAGAAAAATTTGGGGGCAATTGTTGTCATCAAATAGAATTAGATTTTTGCACAAAAGAGCAGGATTTACAGAAGAAGGAGTTCTAAAAAAACATGTGTTTAGAGGTGGTATTTATGAAGATTTAATTTTAGTATCTATTTTTTCTCATGAATGGAAGGACAGCAGGGTAAATATGGTAAAAAGTCTAAATTTAAACTAGTAATTAATAATTTTCTGAAATATATATATGTGTGAGAATAAAACAAAAACATTTACTATTAATAATAAAAAAATACTACTTGATATTAAGGACGGCGTATTTGTACCAACAGCTACAACTGAGAATTTAATTAACTCCGTAAATGGTTTTATAAAAAAACCCGGAATTACATTGGATTTAGGAGCCGGATCTGGAGTTGTGGGTATTTCTTTATTTTCTGATGGTATGATTTCTTCCAAGCTATTTGCTTCAGACTTGAGTCAAAATGCTATTGAATGCATTAAAAAAAACTGCAGTAGGTATAACACTCCTGTAGAGGCAAGGCAAGGATCTTTATTTGAGCCATGGGATACATATAAATTTGATTACATTATCGATGATATATCAGGAGTTTCTGAAAAAATAGCAAAAATATCTCCTTGGTTTGATAACATACCTTGTGTTTCGGGGGGTGATGGTGTTGATTTAACTATACAAGTATTGAGCCAATCAAAGAAATATTTAAATAAAAATGGTTATCTATTTTTTCCAATTATTTCACTATCTAATGTTAACAAGGTATTAAAATTTGCCAATAATGTTTTTAATAAAGTTGAGCTCTTGAAAAGAGAGGAGTGGCCATTACCAAAGAACATGTATCAAAATATAGAGCTACTTAATAATATGAAGAAAGAGGGTAAAATACAGTATGATGATAAGTTCGGTATGATCATATGCTATACAGACATATATGTCGCATACGATTAATTTTAAAAAATAAGTAAGAGTGTATTATGAGTGATATTGAAGAAGAAATTATAGGGATAATTGCAAAATCATTAGAGGTTGGTGAAATAAATATTAACAGCTCTGTAGAAAATACAGAGGAATGGGATTCTCTTGGACACTTGTCTATACTGGTTTCTCTTGATAAGAGATTTAATGGAGAGGTGGCTGGAATTAAGAAAATGGCCAATATTGACTCTGTAAAGTCAATATTGAATGTCCTAAAAAATAATAATTTAATTTGATTGTTATCAAAACTAAATTAAATATTCTTTAATTTTATGAAGGCGTCTATTAAAAGAATAGAATATTTTCTTCCAGAGAAAAAAGAGAATAATGAAGACCTAAAGGTCGACAATCCTGATTGGCGCATTGAGGATATTGAGAAAAAAACAGGAATAACTAATAGAAGAATATCATCTAAGGGTCAAACAGCAGTAGATCTTGCAGAAGAAGCATGTAAAAAACTAATAAATTCTAGTATTAATCCTCAAGATATAGATTTTATTATCCTTGTAACACAATCGCCTGAGTACCCTCTTCCAACATCTGCATGTGTTTTACAAGATCGTTTGGATGTTCCTTCTTGTATAGCTTTTGATATCAATTTAGGGTGTTCTGGTTTTATTTACGGTCTCGCTGTATCGAGTTCATTGATTAGTTCTGGCTTGGCCCAACAGGGAATATTAGTTTGTAGTGATACGTATACTAAATATATTGATAAAAATGATAGAACTTGCAGGCCTTTGTTTAGTGATGCGTCTGCGGCGGTACACATAAGCGCTACAAAAGATGATTCAATAGGGCCATTCGAATTAGGGTCTGATGGCTCAGGATTTGATAAGTTAATTGTTCCATCAAGTGATTCAAAACTACCATCAGATAATGCGATTGCAAATAGGCTTTATATGAGCGGTCCAGATGTTTTTATGTTTACTATGAATATGGTTCCTAAGGCTGTTAATTCATTATTGCGTAAGGCAAATAAAAATATTAGTGATATTGATTTGTTTGTTTTTCATCAAGCGAGTAAATTAGTTATAGATAGCATTATCCGTCACCTTGAGCTTCCAGAAGATAAGGTTTTTACAAACTATAGGTATATTGGCAATACGGTTTCAGCTACTATTCCAATTGCATTGAATGATGCCATTAAAGAAAATAGAATTAATTCGGGTGATTTGATTATGTTAGTTGGTTTTGGAGTTGGATACTCATGGGGAGGGGTCCTAGTTAAATGGCAATAATTTTATGATCATTTTAACTGGATCTTCAGGTGGGATTGGCAGAGAAATTTTGCATTATTTATCAAGTATTGATGACGTAATTGCTATATATAATTCACATAAACCAGTGGAAGCTATTAATGCAAAAATTATATTTGAGAAGTTGGATATTACAGATCTATCTCAAGTTGAATTGTTTATTAAAAAATGGGGAGATAAATTAAGAAATGTAACAGTAATCCATTTTGCAGCTATAAAAGTTGATGGTTTAGCACTAGGGTATGAAGTCTCGGATTGGGACCATGTTATGAGTGTTAATTTACGTGGAAACTTTATTTTAACAAAAGCCCTTTTACCATTTATGATAGAAGAACGCTGGGGGAGAGTTATACATATATCTTCCCGTGGCGGTATGGATGGAGATATTGGAACTATATCATACTCGTCAAGTAAATCCGCACTAGTTGGCATGTCTTCTGTTCTTGCAAAAGAGTACGCAAAGTTTAATATATCATCAAATGTGCTAGTTTTAGGAACGTTCAATACAGGCATGTTTAGTAAATTGCCTAATGAACAGAAAAATAAAATTTTAAGTAAGATACCATCAAAAAAATTCGGTAATATTTTAGATATTTTTAATGCAATTAATTTTATAATAAAATCTGATTACGTGACCTCATCAATTATCAATGTTGATGGTGGAATTAGAAGTTGAAAATATGGAAATAAATGGTCGAAAAATTGGAAAAGAGTTTCCTCCATATATAGTGGCAGAATTATCCGCCAATCATAATGGAAGTATTGAAAAGGCATTAAGTGCTATTAAAGCTGCTAAAAATTGTGGAGCAGATGCTATAAAAATACAAACCTATACTGCTGAAACAATGACACTGAACAGTAATAGAAAAGATTTCATTATAGATAGCGGATTATGGAAAGGAAAGACTCTTTATGATCTGTATAAGTGGGCCGAAACACCATATGAATGGCATAAAAAAATATTTAATTATGCTGCTAAAATTGGAATTACGTGCTTTAGTACGCCATTTGATGAGTCTGCAGTCGACCTTCTTGAGGGTTTAAATGCCCCTGCCTATAAAATTGCCTCATTTGAAATTGTTGATATTCCTTTAATACGCTATATTGCACAAACCAAGAAGCCGATGATTATCTCTACTGGTATGGCAAATTTGGAAGAAATCTCAGAGGCTGTTGAAACGGCAATGGAGTATGGATGTAAAGATCTAGCATTGTTGCACTGCATTAGTAGCTATCCTGCACCGTTAGAGCAATCAAATTTAAAAGTTATAGAAGATTTGCGTAATAAGTTCAATTTAACTGTTGGTTTGTCAGATCATACTATGGGGGTAATAGCATCAGTTACTAGTGTTGCATTAGGAGCTTCAATAATTGAAAAACACTTTACTTTAGATCGTACGGACAAAGGGCCGGATAGTGATTTTTCCATAGAGCCAAACGAGTTATCCGATCTTTGTAAGCTCTCAAAAGACGCATGGAAGGCGTTAGGGAAGGCTGACTATAGAATAAAGGATGCAGAGTTGGATAATATCAAATATAGGCGCTCCATTTATGTTGTTAAAGGTATGAGTCCTGGAGATGTTATTACTAGAGAAAATATAAGGAGAGTTAGACCAGGTTATGGCATTATGCCAAAACATTTTGATAGTGTTATTGGAAAATCAGTAAATAGAAAAATCCAAAAAGGGCAACCCCTTAAATGGGATTTTATTGTGTAGCGTATCAATAGTTAGCATGTCGAAAAAAATTGGTGTTATTAATTATGGGTCTGGCAATTACAAATCGGTATGTAATGCTTTGGATTATTTAAGTATAGATCGAATCGAAATAACTAAAGCAGAAGACTTTTGCAAGGCTGGAAATGTAATCTTACCAGGTGTTGGGACGTACGGAGATTGCATGGAAAGATTAGGTCGTATGGGTTTACTTGATGCTATTAGGCATGAGGTGCTCAGCAATAAAAGAAATTTTCTAGGTATTTGTGTTGGTATGCAAATATTAACGGACTTTGGTACAGAGTATGGAATGCACAATGGGCTTGGCATTATAAAAGGATCTACAAATATTATTAAAGAATCCAAGGATATTAGCATTCCACATATTGGGTGGAGCAATGTGCACATCACAAAGAAGAGCCATTTGTTTGATGGAATTGACGATAACGCTGATTTTTATTTTGTGCATAGTTATTGTGTAGACGTTAACAATGCTTCTTTAGTGTCGAGTGTTACTAGTCATGGAGGTGATATAGTTTCATCGATTGAGTTCGAAAATGCTTATGGAGTGCAATTTCATCCTGAGAAGAGTCAGAAAAATGGATTAAAGTTGCTGACAAATTTTTCACATTTATAATATCGATAATGCCAAAGATTAGATTAATACCGGTTATTTTGCTTAAGAATGGCAGAGTGGTTCAAAGCAAAAGGTTTAAGAGGCATCAAATTTTAGGCACTCCTTCAGTAATAGTAAGCAGGCTGAGTAATTGGTTTGCTGATGAGTTGGTTTTTTTAGATATTAGCAGGGATGGTAATTATTGTCTTAATAGAGATGACTTAAACTTTAATAACAATAATTCTATTGTTGATATTATAGAGGAAGTGTCTAACAATTCTTTTATGCCATTAACAGTTGGCGGAGGAGTGAGAACAGTTGCCGATGTTGAGACTAGACTTGCTGCAGGCGCAGATAAAGTGGTGATAAATACACAGGCTATACAAGAGCCGGATTTTATAAACAAGTGTGCTAAGATTTTTGGGTCACAGTGTATTGTTGTGTCAATAGATGCAAAAGTTAAAGATGATTCATGGGAAGTTTATAAGAATTATGGAAGAGATCCTACCGGAGTATCACCTGTTGATTTTGCACGAAAAATGCAAGATTATGGAGCTGGAGAAATCTTAATAAATTCTATTGATAATGATGGAGTTGGTAATGGTTACGATACCAAATTAGTCAGTTCAGTTGTCAAGTCTGTATCTATACCAGTAATTGCTTTGGGCGGTGCCGGAAAGCCAGAGCATTTCTCTACGTGTATAAATGAATCCAGGCCTAATGCTGTTGCGGCAGCAAATATATTTCAATATACTGAGAACAGTTATTTTAATATTAATAGTTTTCTATATAATAATTCTTTCAATGTAAGGCAGCCTAATTTGGAGACCATATTTGAAGCAGGAGATAGCTAGAATGAATAAAGTTTATTTTTGTAAGAAATGTGTGTATCCATCAATTGGAGTTAATTTAGATATAGATGATGAGGGTATTTGTTCAGCATGCAGAGCCTCAGAGGATATAGTTGAAGTATCTGACGAAGAGTGGAAAGAGAGAAAGCTTAAGTTTGTTAATTTATTGGAAAGCGGCAGAAAAAACATCAAAGGTGATTATGACTGCATCATACCGGTTGGTGGAGGTAAGGATAGCTATTGGCAAGTTCACCAAGTGAAAGAGCTTGGCTTTAATCCATTACTTGTCACATATCACGGAAATAATTATTTGCCAGAAGGGCAGAAGAATCTTGATCGAATGTCGGAGGTTTTTAATGCCGATCATTATATATTTCATCCAGGAGTGTCTGATTTAAAAAAAATAAATAAGGTGTGTTTTAAGATGATGGGCGATATGAATTGGCATAATCATGCCGGAATTAAAATTTTGCCTGCACAAATAGCTATTAAATTTCAAGTTCCAATTTTTGTATGGGGTGAGATAGCCTGGGATATTTCAGGTATGTTTTCCCCGGATGACTATGTTGAATATAATAAAAGAACAGTACTCGAGCATGATATGAGAGGCTTTACTAGAAAAGATATGATAGGTAAAGAAGGGCTGACAGAAGATAGCTTAAAGTGGTGCAAGATGCCTTCAGACGAGGATTTCTCAAATAATAATTTAAGAGGCGTTTATTTAGGGAATTACTTTCCTTGGGATGCAAATAAGCAAACAAAAATTATTATGGATAAATATGATTGGGAGTCATCAAGGGAGCCATTTGAGAGGACTTATAGAAGGATTTCTAATTTGGATGATATGCATGAAAATGGAATTCATGATTATATGAAGTGGATTAAATTTGGCTATGGTCGTTGCTCTGACCATGCATCCAAAGACATTCGATTAGGATATTTAACAAGAGAAGAAGGTGTGGAATTGGTAAAAAAATATGATCATGTTAAGCCGTATAGGGATCTAAATAGATGGTTGGAGTATGTAAATATGAGTGAATCAGAATTTGATGAAATTGCTAACACATTCAGGGATCCTAGAGTTTGGTGGGTAGAGAATGGCCTTTGGTGGAAGGACAATGTAACTGGAGAGCCGACTTCATACGGAGAGGCCAGACTTACATATGATGACCGCAAAAAGTATACAAAATAAAGAAGTTTATGTCTACCGTATTGTATATAACTTATGACGGCTTGCTTGACCCTCTAGGAATGTCTCAGGTATGGCAATATCAGAAATTATTAAGTAAAAAACATAAAATCATAATTATAAGTTATGAAAAAAATCACGCATTGAAGGATAAAAAAAAACTAGCGAGATTAGAGGAGGAGGTGTTTTTGAATGGTGTCTTATGGCATAAATTAACATATCATAAAAAGCCAAGTTTGGTAGCTACTATTTATGATATCGTATATGGAGTTATAGTTGCAACAAGACTTATTAAAAAGCACAAAATTGATTTTATCCATTCAAGAAGTTATGTGCCCTCTATTATTTCTTTAATTATTAATAAAATAACTGCCATAGATTACATCTTTGACATGCGTGGTTTTTGGGCCGATGAAAAAATTGATGGAGGCGCATGGAAAAAAAATTCTTTTTTATATAAAGCTATTAAGTATATTGAATGTAAAATTTTGGCCAATGCAAGTTTAGTTGTTACATTAACCGAGGCTGGAAAGAGCGATGTGGAGTCACTACCATGCATGAATGCTAGTGATAAATTGATTCAGGTTATCCCTACATGTGCAAATTTAAAAATTTTCAAACCAAGTATTGGTAATAATTGTGACAAAAGCAATTCTTTTTTACTTGGGTATGTTGGATCTGTTGGTACTTTTTATCTATTTGACGAGGTATTGGAGAGCTTTATTGCACTTATGAAGTATAAAAAACATGCCAAATTACTTATTATTAACGTAGGCCAACATGAGTATATTAAAAACATATTAGTTAGTAAAAATATAGACAGCAAACATGTTGAATTAAAGTCAGTTGATTACAATGAAGTGCCAATAGAAATTAATAGAATGGATGCAGGAATATTTTATATTAAACCATCATTCTCAAAAAGATCAAGCTCTCCCACTAAGTTGGCTGAATTTCTTGGGTGTGGGAAACCTTGCCTTATTAATTTTGGCATTGGTGATACTGCATCAGTAGTTCAAGGTGAAAATATTGGTATAGTGCTAAAAGACTTTTCTAAGAGTGAGCATACTAGAGGTATTATCGATTTACTTGGTCTTATGTCCGATAATGAACTTAAAGAAAGATGTATTGATGTTGCACATAGGTATTATTCTTTGGAGGAAGGTGTGTCTGCATATGATAGTCTATATTCAATATTGGGTAGCTCACCAGGTTATCATGCTAAATAAAATACCTATATAGGAATCTAGTTTCAGGCATTATCAGTCAATAAAATATTTTTAGTTTAGGAGTATAAAAATGGAAGCAAATAAGTTTATTAAAGAAGTCTATAGGAGAATGGAATTAAGATCTATAGATTCATCAACTTATAGAGATAAAAATCCAGAATTACATATATCATACGATAGTTTTATTAATGATGTTAATGCAGAGAATGCATCTTATCATTATGAGCATTTGTTGCCTAAAAATAAAAACGCCAAAATATTAGACATTGGTTTTGGAAATGGCTGGTTTATGGCTGCATGTATTAAACTTGGATATACAAATATTTATGGTGCTGAGTTTAATGGCAAGGAAAAAATGACAGAGGTTTGTAAAGTTGCTAAATCAATAAAATCTGTCTTTGATATTGACGATAATATTGGTGATTTTTTATCTACAAATAATAATAAATACGACTTCATACATCTTTCACATGTTATTGAGCACATTCCTAAGCATTCTTTGCTGTATATAGTAGATGCCTTATATGCATCATTAAACAAAAATGGCATACTATTATTAAGGACGCCGAATATGGAGGGGCCACTTGCCCTGACAAATCTCTATATTACTCCAGGCCATGAGTTCGGATTTAGTTCGTCAAATTTAGGTGCTATATTAACTATATGTGGATTTGATGATGTTTCTTTACATAATTTCTCTGTAAACAAGCCAACAATCAAACAACGTTTTGGAAATATTTTGAGGAGTTTATTTATTTTGTTCACTAAGTTTAAATTTAGATTATTTGGCGATACAATGGAGAATAAGAATTTTAGATTTGGACTTGAATTAATAGTTTCAGCCAAACGAGGAAGTTTTCCAGAATTATTTAATAAGAAGTATCGATAATTTTCGGTAATGAATTATGGCAATAATGTTAATTAAAAGGTAGTATTTTTTATGAAAGCAGTAATTTTAGTAGGTGGGTATGGTGCTGTACGAGAGGTTTGTGATTTGTTCTACAAATACCATATAACAAATAAAGAGAGCGAACAATGAAGAAAGAGACTGGGGCGAGGAAAAACTGGTAGCTTTGATACCCGGAGTTCTTTCTTTAAAGATTTTGACAGTAAAGAAAGGAAAAAAAGGTGGGTTACAATACCACCATAAGAAAAATGAATGTGGGTATATTTTTTCTGGTGAAATGTTAATCAGGTTTGATAAGGGGGACGGGGTGTTGAGTGAAATTTTTTTGCGTACTAGTGACTCTTTTCATTTTCCACCTAAATCAGTGCATCAAGAAGAGGCTTTAAGTGATTGTATTATTGTTGAAGCCTCAACACCATTTTTTAATGATAGAGTGAGGGTTGAAGACGTATATGGGTCACCTACTAAGGGCGGGCTATCATCAGTAAAGGAAAGTGACGTTATATTTAGGTAATTAAATTTTGATTCATATAATATCAAATATTTTAATAGACGCTAATACACACAAAATAATTACAGATAAAATAAGAACAAAATAGTAATATTTTTTAAATGGTGAATATTGTTCGAAATTCAGTAGAGTGAGTTGATGGGCTCTTCATAAAAAATTAACAGACCTTAGTGCTAATCAATATATAGCTCTTGTACAGCTATTTTTAGGAAAATTATGATTAAATTTAAGTTGTGAAGATTATTAATATAAAAACGTTTCATGTGGATGCAGGGTGGAGACCTTGGTCATTTGTGAAAATAACAACAGACTCTGGACTTATTGGTTGGAGTGAATGCACAGATTCACACGGATCACCACGAGGAATATCTGGCGTTATTGAAGATTTGTCATCTCTTCTAATTGGTCAAGATCCCAGAAATATTGGGAAGCTGTACTGGGAAATGTTTTCCCGAACAAGGCAGAGTCCTGGATCTGTCGTGCAAAAAGCGATAGGTGGGATTGAGAACGCCCTATGGGACATAAAATCTAAAGCGTTAAATGTCCCTGTATATGACCTGTTTGGTGGTGCAGTTCGTAAACATATACCACTATATTGGTCTCATTGTGGAACATCAAGAGTTCGAGCTTGGGATGTCATTAAAAAACCACAAATTAGCTCATATGATGATATAAGTATGTTTGGTCAAGAGATCCGCAAGTCTGGTTTTAAGGCTATCAAGACAAATATAGCAGTGCTTGATGCTAATCCTTATATATATGCCAGGTTTTTTTAAGAGTCCAGGTGGTCCAGAATTAAATGCAGATCGTAAGATTCTTTCTAAGATTGATATGTGGATAGGTACGTTGCGTGAAAGTGTTGGCGATGAAATTGATATAGCTATCGATCTTAATTTCAATTTTAAGACCGAGGGATATATTAAGGTGGGTCATATGCTTGAACAGTATGACCTTATGTGGCTTGAGATTGACTCTTACAATCCAGATGCCCTTCGTCACATTAGAGACTCTGTGTCAACTCCAATTACATCTTGTGAAAATTTGTACGGATTGCGCCAATATCGAACGTATTTCGAGAAACATGCGATGGATATTGCTTCGATTGATGTAATTTGGAATGGGTTTTTAGAGTCTAAAAAGATTGCCGATATGGCCGATTTGTATGAAATGAATATATGTCCTCATAATTATAATGGACACCTATCCACCTTCATTAGTATGCAACTTTGCTCTCTTGTGCCAAATTTGAGATTAGCAGAAATCGATGTTGATGATGTACCATGGAGAGATGAACTCTTTACTTATGCCCCTATTATTCGGGATGGTTGTCTAGAATTACCTAACCGACCAGGTTGGGGTACAGAGTTAAATGAAAGCGCCTTGGAAAAATATAAATGGCAAAAATAAATACGAAATTACGTATTGCTATTTTAGGGCCGGGGGCCATTGGGGGATTTTTAGCGGCATTATTCTGGAAAGATGGTCATAACGTTATTTGTATTGGAAATAAAGACTCTGTCACTAAAATACAGAACCATGGTATTGAATTTGAAAGTCAATTATATGGAAATTTTATTGCGAAACCCAATTCAGTGGAGGTACTAAATTCATCTGTTGATGTATTGTTCATTTCAATAAAGGCACCATTCATGAATGATGCTCTTAAGCGTATCAATGTAGATTGTATTAAGAATGGGACTGTTATTCCTCTTCTGAATGGAGTGGGGCATGGGGAGAATATCCGAGATAGTTTAGGACCAAGAGTGGCGATTGGAACTATTGGCTCTATTGAAGTTGTTAGAAATTCAAAGGGTACCGTTTGTCATTTATCATCAGCAAGGCCAAAAATTGAGATAGCCTCAAATTCTAATATTTTAAAGACCACACTGAAAGAGCTTTCTATTGTGGTTAATTCTGTAGGAATAGCTATTTCTGTTCTGAATAGTGAAGCAGAAGTTATTTGGAATAAGTTAGTTCGTTTAAATGCTATTGCATCTTTGACTACAGCATATCAAAAAAATATTGGCGAGATCAGGTCTAATGTTAAGTTGAACAAACTTTTGAAAAAAATTGTACAAGAAGGAGCATTGGTTGCTAATAGAGAAGGTGCATCTATTAATCCTATTAAGGTGATGAATCAGATTAATAATCTACCTTGCTCACTTCAAGCATCTATGCAGAGAGATGTTCGGTTAGGAAGAAAGTCGGAATTTGAGTCAATTACTGCTGGAGTGTTAAAATTAGCAAAATTTTACGGAATTTCTGCACCTGCTCATGAGTTTGTTTATGGCCTAATAAATCAAAAAATTACTGATTTAAAGAATAATGAAAAATAATAATTTGAAGGTTATGGGGATTGTTGGTATTAGATCAGGCTCTAAAGGAGTTCCGGATAAAAATATTAAACTTTTGTCTGGTAAGCCTTTGGTAGGATGGATACTTGAGGCAGCAAAAAAATCTAAATACATAAATCGCCTAATTGTATCTACAGATTCTCAGAAATATGCAGATATAGCAACCTCTTTTGGTGCAGATGTCCCCTGTCTTCGACCAAAGAATATCGCCAATGACAATTCTCAAGAGTTTGAATATGTTAAGCATATGGTTGAGTGGCTTAAAAAAAATGAGGACTATAGGCCAGATATTGTAGTTCGAATGATGGCGACATCGCCTTTACAGAGTTTTGACGATATAGATGCTGTGGTAGAAAAATTAATTAGTGAAGAAAGAGCTGACTCTGCAGTTGTTATATCTGAAGCAAGACAGCATCCAGAAAAGGCATTGAAAATTATATATGATGAAGAAGGTGTGGGGAAACTGGTGACATATTACTCTGAATCAGGACAAGAAGTAACACCTATTGCAAGACAATCATACACACCTGCATACTTTCGTGCTAATGTTATAGCATGTCGAACAAGAGTTATATTTGATACTAACTCCCTAACTGGAGATTTGGTTCGTTTTCATATTATTTCACAAGAACGAGCTATTGATATAGACAGTGATATTGATTTTTATATTGCTGAAAATTTGAACTCTAAATAACTTAGGCGAGAACTTCGCCATGATTAGATGTGGATATGTATTATGGTTAAGTTCAAATTGTATAAATTTTAAATAAAAGACTTTTAGAGATCTTTATAAAAAAAACTGATGGGAATCCGTATTGTAAATTATGGGCAATCTTGAATAGTACTAATTGCTTACAAAAACTTAGAAAAAAGGAGTTGATGGTGTTAATGCCTACTTGAATTATGCAAATAGAACAAAAACTGAAGGCAAGTTTAGATAAAAGGTAAAATTTTTAGGCTATATTAGAGTTTTGGAGGTGATTATATGAAAGTAGTAATTTTAGCAGGTGGGTTAGGTACACGCCTCAGTGAAGAAACAAATGTAAAACCAAAGCCTATGGTAGAAATTGGCGGTAAGCCAATTCTATGGCACATTATGAAAATGTATTCCATACATGGTATTAATGATTTTGTAATATGCTGTGGCTATAAAGGATATGTTATTAAAGAATACTTTGCCAATTACTTCCTGCATCAATCAGATGTAACTTTTTGCATGAAAAAAAATAGTATGGAAGTGCATGAAAAAAGAGCAGAACCATGGACTATTACTTTGATTGATACAGGTGATGACTCTATGACTGGTGGTAGATTGGGCAGGGTGGCAGAATACGTAAAGAATGAAAAGTCCTTTTGCTTTACTTATGGCGATGGCGTATCAGACGTTAATATTTCAGAGTTGATAGCATTTCATAAAGGACATGGTAAAGATGCAACCCTGACTTCTGTTTATCCACCAGGCAGGTTTGGTGCGTTAGATATACAAGACAATCAAATAAAACAATTTACAGAAAAGCCGAAAGGCGATGGTTCTTTGATTAATGGTGGTTTTTTTGTACTTTCCCCAAAGGTCTTAGACAGAATTTCTGGTGATGATTGCACTTGGGAGCAAGAGCCGTTAAAAGGCCTGGCTAAAGATGACAATTTGATGGCTTTTACGCATGAAGGGTTTTGGCAGCCTATGGACACATTAAGAGATAAAGTGTATTTGCAAGAGCTATGGGATGAGGGTAACGCCCCGTGGAAAACTTGGTAATTAAGAGTGATTGATCAAGCCTTTTGGCAAGGAAAGCGAGTCTTCTTAACAGGCCATACTGGTTTTAAAGGGAGTTGGCTTTCTTTATGGTTGGCTTCATTGGGTGTAGAGGTAAAAGGCTACGCCCTTAACCCTCCAACATTGCCTTCATTATTTAATGAGGCAAAAGTTGGCTCAATCATTAACTCACAAATTGGCGATATTAGAGACCAAGACGCACTCTACGAGAGTATGCTTAAGTTTAATCCCGACATATTAATACATATGGCGGCTCAACCACTGGTGAAATATTCTTATGATGCGCCAATTGAAACATATGAAGTGAATGTTATTGGTACTGCCAAAGTGTTAGAAGTAGCACGAAGTTGTTCTAATTTGAAGGCCATTGTCAACATTACAACTGATAAATGCTATGAGAACGATGAGCGCACTAAAGGCTATAAAGAAAATGACCCTATGGGCGGTTATGATCCTTATAGTAGTAGTAAAGGTTGCGCAGAATTAGTTACCTCAGCCTATAGGCGTTCTTTTCTACAAGAGCAAGATATAGGTCTGGCTTCGGTAAGGGCAGGCAATGTGATTGGTGGGGGTGACTGGGCAGATGATAGACTGATTCCAGATATCTTAAGATCTTTTGAAAAGAGCGAGCCTGTGGTTATTCGCAACCCTAAAGCTACACGACCGTGGCAACATGTTCTAGAGCCATTGTCAGGATATTTAATTTTAGCTGAAAAACTTTATAAAAATCAAAAAGAATATGCTGAAGGCTGGAATTTTGGACCAAATGAAAATGATGTTAAGCCAGTTGATTGGATTTTGGATAAAATGATTTCAAAATGGCCCGGTTCAAGTTGGGAACTTGATAAAAATATCAGTCCTCATGAAGTTGACTTTTTAAAATTAAATATCACAAAAGCTAAGTTAAGACTTAATTGGAACCCTACATGGAATTTAAATCAAACATTGGAAAAAATTGTTTATTGGCATAAAGCTTGGCTTAATAAAGAAGATATGCAAGCCGCATGTCTATCAGAAATTGAAGAATACACTAAAGATATGAACAATGAAAACCACTGAAGAATTAAGATTAGAAATCGCAGAGCTTGTGCAAGAATTTTCAGATTTAAAATATACAGAAAAAAAATTTAAGCCAGGTAGAAGTGTTGTGCCGCCATCAGGTAAGGTGATAGGTGCGACTGAATTGCAATATATGGTTGACGCATCGTTAGATGGGTGGCTAACTACTGGGCGTTTTAATAGAAAATTTGAAAAAAAATTGTCTGAGTTTATTGGTATCAAACACCTAATTACGGTGAATTCAGGTTCATCTGCTAATTTAGTTGCCTTTGCCACTTTAACTTCTCCAAAATTAGGCGATAGAGCTATTAAAAAAGGCGATGAAGTGATTGGGGTTGCCGCAGGCTTTCCTACGACGGTTAATCCAATTGTGCAGTTTGGCGCTATTCCAGTATTTGTTGATGTTGATTTGGAAACACACAACGTTAATGCCGATCTAATTGAAGTGGCAATAACACCAAAAACCAAAGCGATCATGTTGGCACACACTTTGGGCAATCCGTACAATTTAGAAAAAGTTAAAGCACTATGCGATAAACACAAACTTTGGTTAGTTGAAGATTGTTGTGATGCCCTGGGTGCAGAATACAATAGCCAACATGTTGGTACATTTGGCGATATTGCTACTTGTAGTTTTTACCCGGCTCACCATATTACTATGGGTGAAGGTGGTGCTGTATTTACCAATAGTTCTGAATTGATAACAATTGCTGAGTCGTTTAGAGACTGGGGTAGGGATTGTTACTGTGATCCAGGCTGCGACAATACCTGTGAAAAACGATTTGAACAGCAATTAGGCAGCTTGCCAAAAGGATATGATCACAAATATACCTATTCACACCTTGGTTACAATCTCAAGATTAGTGATATGCAAGCCGCTTGCGGATTGGCTCAGCTTGAGCGTTTGCCAGAATTTATCAAAAAGCGCAACGAAAACTTCACCTATCTTAAAAACAAATTAGTCGGCTTGACTGAGTTTATTGACTTGCCAGAAGCCACTAAAAATTCAGAACCTTCATGGTTCGGATTTCCTATTACTTTAAAAGAAGGAGTTGATAGGGTTGAGTTCACTCAATATTTAGACAGTCATAAAATTGGCACACGATTGCTATTTGCAGGAAACTTAACCAAACAGCCTTATTTTCAAGATATTGAGTATAGAATTGTAGGTGATTTAATAAATACCGATATAACTATGAATAAAACCTTATGGTTGGGTATTTATCCAGCATTAGGGTTGGCTCAGTTGGATTTTATTGCCGAAAAAATGGAAAATTTTCTTACAAGACTTTGATATGAATACACAAAATCTTGCAAAGAATGTACGTATTGACACGATTAACATGGTCAATCAGGGTAATAGTTCGCATATAGGGTCTGTACTTTCTATTGTTGATATTCTGGCTGTTCTGTATGGGGAAATCATGAATTATGATGTTAAAAATCCTACATTGCAATTGCGAGATAGATTTATATTAAGTAAGGGGCATGCTGGTGCAGGGGTTTATGCTGTTTTGGCTGAAGTTGGATTCTTTGATAAGACTGAATTACTGAAACACTGTCAAAATGGGTCGAAATATAGTGGGCATGTGTCACATAAAGATGTGCCAGGTGTGGAACTTTCAACTGGGGCATTGGGGCATGGACTCCCTGTGGGTGCGGGTATGGCGTTGAGGGCTAAATTAGATGATTTAAGTTACAAGGTATTTGTTGTTTTGGGTGATGGTGAGTTAGATGAAGGCTCTAATTGGGAGGCATTTATGTTTTCAGCACATAAAAAATTAAATAATTTATGTGTAATAATTGATAGAAATAATTTACAGAGCATGGATACAACAGAAAATACACTTGCTTTAGAGCCTTTAGCAGAAAAAATTCAAGCGTTTGGGTGGAAAGTTCAAGAAGTAGATGGGCATGACCATATTGCTCTTAATAAGGCTTTTAATGCAAGCACCAGCACGCCTCTTTGCATAATAGCCAATACCATTAAAGGAAAGGGTGTTTCGTATATGGAAAATAGCATTGAATGGCACTATAAAACACCAAAAGATAATCAATTTAAACAAGCTATTAGTGAACTAGAGGCGTTATAAATGAGGAGTGCAATGATGAAGGCTCTTTTCGAGCTTGCCAATAACAACAAAGATGTTGTGCTTATCACTGGGGATTTGGGTTTTGGCCTGTTTGAAGATTTTTCTGAGAAATTTCCAAGTCAATTTGTCAATATAGGTATTGCCGAACAAAATATGATAGGCGTATCTACTGGGTTGGCATTAGAAGGGAAAATAGTCTTTGTATATTCTATAGGGAACTTCCCAACCTTGAGATGCTTAGAGCAAATAAGAAATGATGCGTGTTACCATAATTTAAATATAAACATTATTTGCATGGGTGCTGGATTTAGTTATGGCGCTTTAGGGATGTCGCATCATGCGACAGAAGATATTGCAATTATGAGATCCCTCCCAGGGACGACTGTAATTTCTCCATCAACAGAAGATGAGGCATATTTCAGTACCATTGAATTATCAAAAAGAAATGGTGTTGGTTATTTACGTTTAGATAAAAGTAAGGTATCTAAACGTAAAAAATCAAAGAGCGAGCTTGAGATAGGAAAAGGAAATATATTGAAAGATGGTTCAGATTACACGATTATTGCTTGTGGAGGGATAGTTGAAGAAGCTTTATTGGCAGCAGATGACTTAGATAAAAATAATATTAGTTGTAAGGTTGTAAGTATGTACACAATTAAGCCAATTGATAATGCATTAATTCAAGATTGCGTCAAGAATTCAAAAGGCATTGTTTCATTGGAAGAGGGTAATATTACTGGAGGACTAGGGTCTGCAATTTTAGAGGCATGCTTAAAAAATGGTGAATTCCCATTAAAAATGAACACTTTAGGTATTAATGATGAGTATGTTTCAATTGTTGGCTCTCAAGAGTATTTAAGAGATTCCGTTGGAATCTCTAAAAGATTTATTGTTAATACAATTTTGAGCATGAATCAATCATGAGAATTGCAATTCTAGGTGCAACTAGCCAAATAGCACAGGATTTAATCTTGTCTTTTTCAATAAATAAAGACTATGATTTTTTGCTTTTTGGCCGCAATATAGAATTATTAGAAAAATGGATTAATAGCGAAAACTTGAGTGAAAAATATCAAGTTAAAGAGTATTCTGAATTTAGCAATGATCAAAAATACGATATGATTATTAATTTTGTGGGAATTGGTGATCCTGCAAAAGCTCAAAAAACGGGGAATGATATTTTTAAGATAACTGAGCAGTATGATGATATGGCACTTGAGTATGTTAAACAGCATAAGAAAACTAAGTATATATTTTTGAGTAGTGGTGCGGTTTATGGTGGTAATTACCAAGAGCCTGTCAACAAGGATACAATTGCTACGATAGATATTAATAACCTTAAATCAACTGATTGGTACACACTCGCTAAACTATATGCAGAAGCTAAACATAGGTCATTATCTGACTTATCTATTATTGATGTTAGGGTATTTAATTATTTTAGCCATACACAAAATATAGATACTAGGTTCTTGATTACTGATATAGTTCGTGCAATAAAAAATAAAGAAGTGTTCAAGACATCGGTAGATAATATTGTTAGGGATTTTATTACCCCACCCGATTTTTACAACTTAATTCAAGCAATTATTGACGCTAAGTCAACAAATATAGCGCTGGATTGTTATACAAAAAACCCTGTTTCAAAATTTGACTTATTATCTGAACTTAAAAATAAATTTGGATTAATTTATGATTTTGATGAGAATATTGACACTATTGATGCTACAGGAGCTAAGGTAAACTACTATTCAACAAATAAAATATCGGGAAATATTAAATATATGCCTGACAATACATCGTTAGATGGCATTATTCAAGAAATGAACTGCGTGTTATAGATATGTACAAAGAAAATACAACCCCTTTGGTGTCAATTATTATTCCATGTTACAACTATGGTCAATATATTGAAAAATGTATACAAAGTGCTTTAGATCAAACCTATGATAGGATTGAGGTAATAGTAGTAGACAATGGGTCTATAGACAATAGTTTGGAAAAAATCAACTTATTTTCTAATAATAAAAAAGTTAAAATAATTGAATTGAAAGAAAATATCCCTCCAGGAACTGAAGGAAAATCTGCTGTTGGTATTGCAATCAAGAACTCTAGCGGTGGTTACATAAGCATACTGTATGCTGATGATTGGTACCTCAAGAGTAAGATAAAAAAACAAATTGATTTATTTAATAAGTTGCCAAGTTCGGTCGGTGTTGTTTATTGCCATGGCTATCGATATATTGAGTCGGTAGGTGAACTCACAAGATGGAAGATGCAGTCTGTAAGCGGATATATATTTAAAGACTATCTTAAAAAAGGAGATGTGGTTATTCCTATTTCCCCATTAGTAAAAAGGTATTGTTATGAAATAATTGGTTTAGATAATATGTATACAGGTTCTGAGTATGATTTTCTTGTAATGAGCCAGTATGTAGACTTTAATTTTGTTGATGACTATCTTGTTGTAATGAGAGATCATTCGAAGAATGATGCTAAAAACATTCATTCTGTTTTTTGTAGGGTAAATAATTTTCATAATTTGGTTCTTTTAAATTCAGAGGCTAAATCTAGAGGCGGAAGCTTAGTAATGAAAAGAGTTGCTAGAGATTATTTTGCTTTTGGTATGAGTTTTATTACTAGACTGGATGTGAAGCATGCAAAGGTAGCTATTTTTGATGCAATTCGTTTATATCCAGCCTATTTATTTAGACCAAAAATGTTAGTGTCCGTACTCCTGTTGTTTCTTCCTTTAAGGGTGGTAAATATTATATTGAATTTGTCTGGGAAAATTCATGTTGCCAAGGAAATAGGGGATGGGTAATTTATAACTCAAGGAGTGCATATATGTTTAATATTTGTCTTGATAGAACCTTATAAAATCATACTGAGCTAATGATTATATATTGGATAATGATGCTACTACCTGCATTTTTTACCTTGCATCCAGTAAGGATAGAAGCAAGGTTTCGTAAATGGGCAGTATGGTTAGTCGGAATAATATTTGCTTTAATTATAGGGTTTCGTTATGAGGTTGGAGGTGATTGGGAGCGATACTTTATTGTTTATCGTTATTTATTAGAATCTGATAGTTTTTTTGAGGTTTTTATAGGGAGAGATATTGGCTTTGAATTCTTGTATTGGCTTTCTTTCCAATTGTTCAGCAATATTTATTTTGTAAATTTAATTTGTGCGATATTTTTCATTGCAGGTTTAATTAGACTCTGCCTATCCATGCCACTGCCATGGTTGGCATTATTAGTTTCTGTTCCTTTTTTAATAGTTGTGGTGTCCATGGGTTACACTAGACAGGCTGCAGCAGTTGGCCTCTTTATGTGGGGATTAGTATCCTTAATGAGAGAAAGGAAACTAAGTTTTTATCTGTTTGTTATTTTCGCCTCTCTTTTTCATTATACGGTTTTAATAATGCTGCCAATTGGCTTGGTATATGGCTCGAAAAAAGCTAACGTTATTAAAGTTGTGTTTTTTAGTGTAATTATTGCTATATTTACGTACATAATTTTCTATAATCTTATAAATCACATGTTTTATTATTACATTTTAATAAAATTTCATCATTCAGATGGCGCACTGTTACGTATTATTGTTTCTTTTGTTTCAGCAGTTGTCTTTTTTATTAACTGGGAAAAATTTAAAGAAAAATTTCCTGATGAAAAACTTTGGTTTATTTTTAGTTTAGTCAGTATCTTTCTGCTCCCATTGTCAATTTTTTATTCCACATTTGCTGATCGAATTGGCATCTATTTTCTTGTTTTACAGTTGGTTGTATTATCGAGAGTGCCTATTTTAATTACGTCTGTATATAATCGAACAGTATTTGTTACGGTAGTTGTAGTTGCATACTCCTCAATGCTTTTTGTATGGCTAATTTTTGGTAATCACTCCAATAAGTGGTTACCATATGTGAATATATTATTACAGTAATAGATTAAGGTGTTTACGGTAGAGTATTTATATCTTGAAGGTCCGCCTTTTGAATGTTTTAAATTAAATATCTTTTTATCCATGTATACCAATTGTTGTTTATATTAAAGGGCTGACAGTTAACACCAAATATGTTAAATCAAGATCATAATACAGTTAAAAGTTTTGGCGATGAGTGGAGTCGGATTAATCAGAGTAATTTGAGTGAGAATGAAAAAAATAGTATATTTAATGATTATTTTTCAATCTTGCCATTTGATTTGATTAATAAAAATTCTATCGGTTTTGATATGGGTTGCGGAAGCGGTCGGTGGGCAACAATAATAGCGCCATTGGTTAAAAAATTGTTTTGTATAGACGCCAGTTCAGATGCTATACAAGTAGCTCAAGAAAATTTAAAATCATTTAACAATATTCATTATCAAATATCTAGTGTTGACGAAACCAGTTTAAATCCTAAGTCATTTGATTTTGGATATTCTCTCGGTGTACTTCACCATGTACCAGATACATATTCAGCAATAGTTTCATGTGTTGCACTACTCAAAAAGGAAGCGCCTTTCTTGCTTTATCTTTATTATTCGCTTGACAATAAACCAATTTGGTATAAGACTATATGGAAGATGTCAGACTTGATTAGGCGTGTAGTAAATAAATTACCTTCTTCGTTGAAATTGATTGCAACTGATTTACTTGCAGTTGTTATTTATTTTCCATTATCACAAATAGCATTGTTTCTAGAAAATATAGGTTTAGAGGTTAAAAACTTCCCGTTGTCTTACTACAGAAGGAAGTCTTTTTACACAATGCGTACAGACTCAAGAGATAGATTTGGAACTCCTTTGGAGCAAAGATTTTCAAAAGTAGAGATAGAAAAAATGATGAAGGATGCAGGTTTAAAGAATATTCGTTTTTCAAAAAATCAACCGTTTTGGGTTGCGGTAGGCATTAAGGCATAGAGCGTCTTATATTTTTTTACCTTTAATAGTTTGACCAATATAAGGCGTATGATAAATAAACGAATTTTAGTTGTAATAGATTCGCTTGGTTATGGTGGTGCAGAGAGACTTTTGGTATCGCTACTACCGTATATTGAGAAATATAATTATAAATTTGATGTAATTGTATTATTTTCAGACTTATCTTTAAAGTCTGAAATGAAATTAGCCGGAATAAATGTTATAGCATTGAATCAAAAATACTCCGATCGTTGGTCTATATTTAAGTTACTCAATATTTTTAGGTCGGCAGTAAATAATGAGTATGATGTTATTTGGGGGCATTTATTTTTTGGCAACCTATATTCTGGACTTTATGGAATGTTTTGCAGGTCTGCAAAAATTATTTGGACCCTACATTCTCCATGTTATAGCACTTTAAATAAACGGTCTTTTTATCACACTCTTAGACAATTATTTGAAAGATTTTTCGGAAAATTTGTTGCGGATTCTATAGTTGCTGTTTCTAATGCAGTGGCTGAAGATTATCGCAGCTTAATGAAATGGAAAATTATTGATGTAATTTATAATGGTGTTGACTTTTCGCACTTTCCTAAAGATACAACTAAGCATAATAAATTAAAAAATAGGTATAAATATAACGTTGACACTGATGTTTTTATGATTATTACACCAGGAAGATATTCTCCAGAGAAGGGGCACTTAGTTATGATTGATGCCATAAAAATTCTAGAGGAAAAATATAAAATAAGAGTTACATGGGTAGCTGTTGGCAATGGTTCATTTAAGTCAACCATACAGAAAAAAATTATTAATAAAGAATTGAAGAGCAGAGTGTTGTTACTTGATGCCATAAAACACATTGATCTTCTTGATTTAATTAATTCTTCTGATATGGCCGTTGTGCCGTCTATTAGAGAGCCTTTTGGTATTATCGCAGTAGAAGTTATGGCTCTTGGCATACCTATAATAGTTTCACAAGTAGATGGCTTGATAGAAGTTGTAAAAGGTTCTGATTGTGCATTGACCTTTTCTCCTGGGTGTGCACATGATCTGGCCAGTAATATATTCAATATCTACTATAAGTTAGATTATTATGAAGATAAATGTGAACTCGATATTGCCAGGGTAAGAAAGTCTTTTGATATATCGGTTTGTGCAAATAAGTGGGCACAGAAATTTTCTGACGTATGTCAACAATAATATAGGACATAGTAAATTTGAACTTTCAGCGCTTGTTGGAATGAGTAAATATGTTGTATTTTTATTTTTAATATGAAGGAAAACAAAGTAGTTACATCAGTCATTGTTAGCGTTTGGTCATTGCACAGATACAGACTTAGTTCTACTTTATCAATGATGATTATTGCAATACAATAGATTCATAGACAACTTATGATTAATAATACATTAACATTTGCCCATTATGCTTTTTAACTCACACGAGTTTATCTTTGTTTTTTTACCGATAACCTTCTTTATATATTTTTACCTAAATCACAAAAGACTTACGGAAGCCTCAAAAGGCTTTTTAGTATGTAGTAGCCTATTCTTCTACAGTTGGTGGAATGTCGCTTACTTGCCAATCATACTAACATCAATGACATTTAACTATGTAATTGGCAGAAACCTTAATAAGGCCTGTAACAACAAAAGCAAAGGGTTTTCTAAAAAAACAATTTTAATTTTTGGCATCATTTTCAATCTGTCCTTACTTGGCTATTTTAAGTATGCTGATTTCTTTATAGAAAACTTTAATATTGCTTTAAATGCTAATGTTGGACTTTTGTATTTAGTACTACCATTAGCAATTTCATTCTTCACTTTTCAACAAATAGCATATTTAGTTGATAGTTATAGGCAAGAAACTAAAGAATATGATTTTCTTAACTATGCACTATTTGTAACATTCTTTCCGCAATTGATTGCAGGTCCAATTGTCCATCATAAAGAAATGATGCCTCAATTTGCAAAGGTTAGGAATAAGGTTAAAAATTACCGCAACATAGCAATGGGGTTATTCATATTCTCAATTGGTTTGTTTAAGAAGGTTGTTATTGCTGATACTTTTTCAAAATGGGCAACTCACGGCTTTGATGTTGCAACAACACTAAATCTATTTGAGGCGTGGGCAACCTCCTTATCGTATACATTCCAACTGTACTTTGACTTTAGTGGCTATGCAGATATGGCAATTGGTTTAGCTTTATTGTTTAACATTAGACTTCCTATCAACTTCAACAGTCCGTACAAAGCTACCAACATCCAGGACTTTTGGAGAAGATGGCATATTACTTTGAGTAGGTTCTTACGAGACTATGTATACATACCCCTTGGAGGCAACAGAAAAGGTGGATTTAGGGCATATAACAATTTAATGGCAACCTTTGTAATAGGTGGACTTTGGCATGGCGCAGGCTGGACTTTTATATTCTGGGGATTCTTACACGGATTAGCTTTAATTATTCATAGACTATGGGGTAAGTTAGGAATTAAACTTTGGACTTGGCTTGCTTGGTTCATTACTTTTAATTTTGTAAATATTACCTGGGTGTTTTTTAGAGCTAAAGAATGGGATGATGCTATAAAAGTTCTTTATGGAATAATTGCTATTGATAGAATAGAATTGCCAGGTTTTTTAAAATCAAAATTTATTTTTTTGTCAAAATATGATATGGGTTTTAAAGGTTGGTTGTCAAATATTTCAGGCGATTACATAACTATAATTTGGCTATTTGTAGGATTTGTAATAATACTTTTATTTGATAACTCTGTTCAGAGGTTAGAAAGTTTTAAGTTAAATTACAAAACTCTTGTATTTTCAGCATTTCTTTTGTCAGTATCTTTTCTGTCATTACAGAAAGCGACAGAATTTTTATATTTTAATTTTTAATTATGAATTCCAGAAAGTGGATTAAAAACTATTTATTTATAATACTTTTTTTTGGTATTTTAATGGCATCTATTAATTACATAGTAGACCCATTTGGTATTTTCAATAATCGAATACTTAAACATCAATTTGAACAGAATGAACGCTTTACAAAGGTTAATTTTTTAGAGGAGTACAACCAATTATTTAATGGCTATATGTTTGGCTCAAGTAGAATAGGAACTACATCTACAGAGACTATAGAAAAGTATATACAAAATTCAAAAATATACAACTTTACTATTGCAAGTGGTAGTTTATATGACTATTTAACTCATTTAAAATATTTTATAAAGCGTGGATATCCCATTCATACATTATATTTGCAGTTAGATATTGATGCTATGGAGAGTTATGAACATGATAAATATGATTATCTTCGCAAGTTGCATCCTTATGTAGTTAATGATTCTTTATGGTCTTTTTATTCATCATACTTGACTAAATTCTTTCCTCTCAATACAAAGGGTAAAATTCTTAATAATATAAAGGATGCTACTAATGATAGGCACTATGTAAATTACGATCTTAAAACTGGGTCTTGGATAAAACCTAATTTAGAGAATGAGATTAAGAGAAACTGCAGAAAATATATTAATACAGTATCATCTTTTCATAATCCTAAGTTCAATAACAGATATAAATATACGGAATCCACTAGCAGAACTATAAAAGCGCTTATGGGTATAAAACAATTGACTGATGAAAACAATATAAAATTATATTTGTTTATTACGCCACATAATCAAAATTTGGTAAATCTTTTTAAGGTGGATGACTATTTAAGGTATCTAAAAGATATCTCAAATGTTACTGATTTCTATGATTTTAGTGGATATAATTCTGTAACTACTAATAATTGTAATTATTATGAACAAAGTCATTACAGACAGAATGTTGCTGATCTAATAGCGGCAAGAATTTTTACTGATGAGAAAATTATTGTTCCCGAGGATTTTGGTGTGCTTGTAACTAAAGAGAATATAGAAAGTCATTTAACAAACCTTAAAAAACAAATTAAGATCTATCGCTCCAAAATAGAGATAAAATAATTGGTTTTCAACCCTGGTTTGTAGATACTAAGAAATGATTCGTGTGCTTGTATTATCGTTGTATGGTTCGCTTGCTGCAAGTACGCGTTATCGTTTTATTCAATTTATACCGCATCTAAAGAATAAAGACATTGATTTGCAAGTACATTCACTTTTGGATAATAAATATCTAGCTAGTCGGTTTAATAATAAAACATTACCGTTTTTTAATATAGCATATTCAATTATTAAAAGACTTTATATACTTATGAAGCAGAAAGAATACGACTGTGCCATCATACATTGTGAATTATTTCCTTTTCTTCCTGGGTGGATTGAGCGTCGTTTATTGAAGATACCGTACATATATGATTTTGATGATGCGTTCTATTTGCGATATAAAACTGAGTATTTTTCATTTCGCTCATTATTTCTAAGTTCGAAATTTGATACAGTAATTAGTGGAGCAGCTGCAGTAACTGCGGGGAATGTTGTGTTAGAAAACTATGCAAAAAATAACAATACAGAAACTGTTATTCTGCCTACAGTATTAGATACGAATCGATTTTTTCCAAAACATAAGACATCTAGTGTTATTTTTAATATTGGATGGATTGGTTCGCCCAGTACCGCAATATATTTGACAGAATTAATCGAACCTCTAACTCAGTTCGGAAATGAGACAAAGGTGGTTCTTACAGTTATTGGCGGGAAAGCGCCATATATTCCCAATATAGAGGTGAAAGAAGTTCCATGGAGTGAATCAACTGAAATTGATTATATAAATACATTTGATGTAGGGGTAATGCCTTTGTCAGATAATGAGTGGACACAAGGAAAATGTGCATTTAAGTTAATTCAGTATATGTCTTGTGCTATCCCTGTCATTGCCTCACCTGTTGGTACTAGCTGTACTGTTGTGGACGAGAGTTGTGGACTTTTTGCCAATAATGCAGAAAGCTGGTTGAGTGCATTTCGGTATATGAGAGACAATTCGATTAAGCGTATTCAGATGGGAAAGTCTGGTCGTGAACGTGTTATTGAAAAATATTCATTGCCATGTAATGTACCAATAATTGAAGAAACTATTATTTCAGTTTGTAGATAATATGTGCGGAATTACTGGAATTTTTGGCAACCTTAGAAAAGAGGAATTTGATAACTCTATACATGAGATGTCATCAATGCTAACCCATAGAGGCCCAGACGATAGTGGTATTTGGATCAATCCTGATAATAAAGTTGCATTTGGCCATCGAAGACTATCAATTATAGATTTATCATCAGCCGGACACCAGCCTATGACCTCACCTTGTGGAAGGTTTACTGTTGTTTTTAATGGTGAAATATATAATCACTTACAGTTAAGAGATCTGTTAGATGGACAGTCTTGGTGTGGGCATTCAGACACTGAGACCTTAGTGGCTGCATTTTCTCAGTGGGGTATTGAAAAAACTTTGCCACAATTAGTCGGCATGTTTGCTATTGCAGTTTGGGATTCTAAAGAAAGGAAACTTTCCCTTATCCGTGACCGAATTGGAGAAAAGCCGTTATATTATGGTTGGAGTAAAGGAATTTTTATATTTGGTTCAGAGCTTAAATCTTTACGAGCTTATAAAGGTTTTAATAGCCAAATCGATCGTAATGTACTATCTCTCTACATGCAATATATGTATGTCCCAAATCCGTATTCAATTTTTGAGGATGTGTATAAGATGGAGCCAGGCTGTATATTACAGATAGATGAAAGCGGACTATCCCAACCACCAAAAGAAGCCCCATTTGCACCATTTAGCTCTCAAGGAATATCCATTATGCAATGGTACTCTTTAAGCGATATTGCAAAAAATGGTCAAAAAAACCTTATAAAAGATGAAAATGTAGCTATAGGATTACTTGAAGAAACGCTATTGGAGTCTGTTCGCTCCCAATTGATTACGGACGTTCCTTTGGGCGCATTTCTTTCTGGCGGAATAGACTCATCGGTTATAGTTTCATTAATGCAGAAAGTAAGTAAAAAACCAGTTAAAACATTTACTATTGGATTTGAAGAAAGTGCTTTTAATGAAGCAATATACGCAAAAGATGTAGCAAAACATTTAGGTACCGACCATCATGAATTGTACATAACAGCTAGTGATGCAATTAAGGTAATACCGAGTTTACCCACTTTATATGATGAGCCTTTTGCCGATAGTTCGCAAATACCTACCCATCTAGTTAGCCAATTAGCACGCCAGAGTGTTACAGTCTCGCTCTCTGGCGATGCTGGAGATGAGTTATTTGGTGGTTATAATCGCTATTTATGGGGAACTCGAATATGGAATAAAGTCAAATGGATGCCATTAGAGCTTCGTAGCGCATTAGGTAGTGCTATTCAAAAAGTTCCAGTTTCTACGTGGAGTAAGGCTGGTAATTTTTTGCCTAGTAAACATAAGGTTTCATTAATGGGTAGCAAGATGCATAGAATGGCGCATCGCTTAAAAACGATAAAAGACATAGATGATATGTATAGTAGCTTAGTTACTGAAGGCTACAAAGAAAATGATTTGGTTATTGGTGGTGGAGAAATACTAAGTACAAAATTAGACAACTTGAACATTGTTGTAGATATGAAAGAGCCTGAGCAGCGTATGATGCTATGGGATAGCCTTACTTATTTACCTGATGATATATTGACTAAGGTGGATCGCGCTGCTATGGGCGTGGGCCTTGAGACTCGTATTCCATTTTTAGATGATAGAGTGGTAGAGTTGGCCTGGAGACTTCCATTGGAAATGAAAATTAAAAATGGAGAAGGAAAATGGCCGGTAAGACAAGTATTGTACAAATATGTGCCAAAAGAATTAATTGAAAGACCAAAAGCCGGTTTTGCCATACCTGTAGGCCAATGGATGCGGGGCCCTTTGCGTGAGTGGGCAGACAATTTATTGAATGAGGGCAGGATTAAGAGAGAAGGTTATTTTGATCCAAAATTAGTTAGACGCCTTTGGGAGCAACATCTTAGCGGCCTTTATGACTGGACTCCACGCTTATGGGCTATTTTAATGTTTCAAGCTTGGTTAGAAAAATAAGTACAGAGTTGTAGATATTGAAAATAATTCTGACTGACCGAATTTTAATTATTTAATTATTTAATTTTATGTTGAATTTACAAAAAAAACTATGGTTTCATCTTTCTAGGCGCAGACACAAGCAGTTTGGGCTGCTATTAATTTTGATGATTTTATCCTCTATTACTGAAGTGGTCAGTATTGGAGCAGTATTACCTTTTTTGGCTACGCTGACTTCACCAGAGGAAATTTACCAATATCCGTCCATACAGCCATTTATTGATTTATTCCAGGTTAATTCAGCAGAACAGTTATTGTTCCCACTCACTGTAGTATTTATCTTGGCTGTATTCATATCTGGTGGTGTGCGTATGGCTTTACTATATACGACAACGCGCTTATCCAATGCAACAGGATCGGATTTAAGTGTTGATATTTATCAACGCACTCTTTATCAGCCCTATGCAACACATATTGCTAGAAATAGTAGTGAGATAATAACTGGTATTATTAGTAAAACAGGATCTGTAGTTGGTGGTGCAATTAGCCCCATACTTACGTTAATTAGCGCTACATTTATTATATCGTCAATTCTTACAGCTCTGATATTTATAGATTCAACTGTAGCTCTACTGTCTGCAACTGGTTTTGCTGTAATCTACGGTGGGGTAGTTCACTATAGTAAACAGAAGTTACAAGAAAATGGGCAGTGTATTGCAGACAAGTCTACTGATATGATTAAAGCTCTACAAGAAGGTTTGGGCGGCATTCGTGATTTAATAATAGATAATACTCAGGAATTTTATTGTAAAATTTACCGAAATGCCGATTTGCCGTTGCGCAGAGCCTTGGCTGATAACACTATTATCTCCGAGAGTCCTCGCTATATTATGGAGATGATTGGCATAATTCTTATTGCTACTATTGCTTATTTGATGAGTTTAAGGGACGATGGGTTGACAACGTCGATTCCAGTCTTAGGTGCCTTAGCATTAGGAGCACAGCGGATGCTTCCTGCATTACAACAAGTGTATCAAAGTTACACAACCATTAAGGGGTCGCAAGCAATAATGAGAGATGTGGTGACTTTGCTTGATCAACATATGCCACATTCTATCAATCAACAATTAGTAACCTCTTTGATGCCATTTGAAAAAGAGATTCGTCTTAATAACTTATCATTTCGTTATACAGAAAAGACTCCGTGGGTGTTAAAAAATATTAATTTAACACTTAAAAAAGGCGCAAGAATTGGATTTATTGGTACTACAGGCAGTGGTAAGAGTACCATGCTAGATATTGTTATGGGACTGTTATCAGCAAATCAAGGCGATGTCTTAATTGATAATCAAGCCGTTACAGAAAAAAATATAAGATCTTGGCAGATGCATATTTCTCATGTTCCTCAAAACATTTACCTTGCTGATACGACTATTGAACAAAATATTGCTTTTGGTGTGCCTAAAGAGGAGATAAACTTGACAAAAGTTAAGCAAGCTGCTCAACAGTCGCAAATATCAAAACTGGTTGAGGGCTGGCCAGAACAATATAATACAATTGTTGGAGAGAGGGGTGTTCGCCTCTCCGGTGGCCAACGACAACGTATTGGTATTGCTAGGGCACTTTATAAACAATCTAATGTACTTGTATTTGATGAGGCTACAAGTGCATTAGACAATAGAACAGAGCGAGAATTAATGAATGCTATAGATGGCCTCAATAGAGAGTTGACTATTCTTATTATTGCTCACCGTACTAGTACTCTTAAAAATTGTGATCAAATTGTAAGTTTTGATGACGATGGCAAGATTACTATATGCAAGTATAAAGATTTAATAGAATAGTTCAACTATACGAATTTTAAGTTGTTTTTTGATTTAAAAGATTGACTTTATAAGGGATTTTAATTCATAAAGAGTAATTACTGTATAATTCGTAGCGTTATTAAATATTTATTTAAATGTAATATATCAAAGATTATTTATTCGAATTTGTGTGACTAAATCAGAGACGCCGACGTTATCAAGTATAACCATTACATTAGATAATATCGATGCTTTTGTTTTTGACTTTGATGGTGTATTGACAAACAATAAAGTATATGTTGATCAAAATGGAAAAGAGTCTGTTATTTGCAGCAGGTCAGATGGTTTGGCATTTGATGTGTTAAGGAAACTACAAAAACCAGCTTATATACTCTCAACAGAAAAAAATCCAGTGGTAGCCACTAGGGCCAAAAAACTAAAAATACCAGCTATACAAGGCGTAAGTAACAAGGTTGAATCCATTAAGCAACTTGCAAGTCAAGAAATGTATAATTTGCAAAATATTTTTTATGTAGGCAATGATCTTAATGATTACCACGCAATGCAACAATGTGGTTATACAGCGTGTCCAGCAGATAGTCATAAAAAAATTAAATCAATCGCAACTATTGTGTTAAAAACAAAAGGCGGTAACGGCGTTGTGCGTGAATTACTAGAAGATGTCCTCCTTGTTGATTTTATTCAAGTGCTATATCCAAAAAATAAATAGTAAATGAAAAAAAATACTTATACTTGTCATAACAAATTTTTAATCAAATGAAATAGAAAAAAATGTATATAGCTGAAGTTGGGCAAAATCATCAAGGTGATATTGAAATGGCAAAGAAGTACGTTGAAATTTTTTCAAGACATGGTGTGTAGTGGTCCGTTAATCTTGGACACATTTCAAGCCACTTTTTCCAATTCAGCCATCTTTTGAGCGGGTGTCATATACCCGATCGCTGAATGAATCCTTTTGTAGTTATAAAAGTAAATAT